>OFFL01000003.1_pt1 | contig 280154 bp, 241 predicted proteins | sample 1521391 | NCBI WGS metagenome assembly OFFL01 (sample SAMEA3504082, study PRJEB24116) | mouse gut metagenome | biome: mouse gut; feature: mouse-associated habitat; material: faeces | place: Denmark | collected 2011
CTTACGCATAAGAAACAAGAATATGGGATTTTAAAAGCGCTCGGATTTACGACAGGACAATTAGTCCTTCAGACAGCCGCAAGTTTTCTTCCTGCGCTCATTTTATCTGCCATAATCGGGCTTTCCATTAGCGCGGTGATTATAAACCCTTTAATCGCCCTGTTTTTAAAAGGAATTGGAATGATCAAATGCACGTTTGAAATGCCCGCTGCGCTTTTAACGGTTTCTGGGATTTGCATTGTGTCCGCCGCTTTTTTGTTTGCCTGCCTGATGTCTTTTAAAATACGGAAAATAACGCCCATGGGAATGTTGACGGAGGAATAAAAAAAGAACCCAATTCCTCTCATTCTTGTGCATAAATTAAGAGGATTTTTTCCAAAGCTTCGTATATAATTATAGATGCAAACTTATGGAAGGAGGAAATTTGAAATGGATTGGATTTATCGTTTCAACGAAAGCATCGAATACATGGAACAACATCTGGCAAATGAAATCGACTACGGGGAGCTTGGAAAAATTGCCTGTTGTTCGACATACCACTATCAAAGAATGTTTACCTATATGGCAGGAATCCCCCTGTCTGAATACATTCGGAGACGGAAAATGTCTCTGGCCGCTGTAGATTTGCAGCAAAGCAATGCAAAAATAATAGATATTGCAGAAAAGTACGGCTACCGTTCCCCGACTGCATTTAACAGGGCGTTCCAGTCTTTTCATGGGATAGCCCCGTCATCCGTTAATAGCGAAGGCGTATCCGTGAAATCTTTTTCCCCCATTGTATTTAGAATTGCTGTGAAAGGAGCGACAGAAATGAATTATAGAATCGAAACAAAAGAAGCATTCCGTATCATAGGCGTATCTGCGCCGCTTGATAAGGAAATTGAGAATAACTTTATGGTTGTGCCTAAGATGTGGCAGAAGGCATCTGTAAATGGAATAATACAGAGATTGGCGGGAATGGCAGATACGCCGCCAATGGGGCTTTTAGGCGTGAGTGTCTGCAATGATGAAGAACAATGGAAATATTTTATTGCCGTTTCCAGTAAAAAGACAAGCGACGAGTTCGAAGAATATACCGTGCCGGCATCTGTCTGGGCGATTTTTTCCGGAACAGGTACAAACCAGTCGATACAGGAATTGGAGCAACGTATCATAACGGAGTGGCTTCCCACCTCTGGATATGAATATGCCGACGCCCCCGATATTGAGGTTTACTTAAATCCGGATCCACAGAACGCACAATATGAGGTATGGATACCCGTAGCAAAGAAAAAGGGATAACGGAAGGACTTATGGACGAGAAATTTAACATGTTTATGGAAACGGTTGACGAGCGTTTCCGTAGCTTTGTAAAACAAATCAGCGAGTATCTGACAGCCAATGGATGTAAGTGCGATATAAAACAGCAAAAAAGCGGCTATGTTATGTCCTATGTGTTAAACGCCAGCCAGAGGACTTTGGCAACATTCATATCCCGAAAAACGGGGATGAAGCTTCGTATTTATCCCGGACATATACAGGAATACCAGAGTTTTCTTGATACACTGCCCGAAAAGGTAAAAAAGGAAATCAAGAAAGCGTCCGTCTGCAAACGGCTTATCAATCCCGATGACTGTAACCCGAAATGTGTAATGGGATATACCTTTACATTGGATGGCGGGCAATATCAGAAATGCCGCTATATGGCGTTTCAGCCTACATTGAGTGAGGAAAACAATCCGTATATAAAGCAGTTTTTAGAGAAAGAATTCGCAGAGATGGCATCCGGCGATAGAAGCCTATATTGATGTGTATTTGAATCTGTGCCCCTCAAATGGGAGCTGCGTGGTTGCATTCAAGTCATTAGTTTGATAAAATATTACCTAAAGATCAGTTTGTAGAAAAGAAGAAATGGAAGAAAGTCTTTATAAACTACAAGCAAAATCGCAGGGGGTAAGTATGAAAACGATAAAAAGATGGTTTACACTTATGCTTATTGTATCAGTGGCACTTAGCGAGTGCGGCGGTACTACGGTATTTGCGGCAGAAAATGCCGCCGCGGTGGAAATGCCGGATTCAGAGTATGAAGAAAGTTCGCAGGAGAGCGAAAGCGCTATTTTGGATGAAACGTCATTGGAACAGGAATTGGCGGCAGAAGAAGCGGAGAACAGGGAAATTTCCAATATCCGGCAGGATCCGGAGGAAGATAAGATTGTTTTTCCGGAAGATGATGAAAATGAAGATGCTGAGAGAAATGAGATTGGCGAAGAAACGGATGCTGCGCAGAATGATGTTATAGTTTCAGGAACAGAAACGGAATTATCTGCTTTACATATTGGACAGGTAAAAGAAGGGGAAGAATTTCCCAACCCGGAAGATCAGGGATTTATATACGATTTACCGGTTTCTTTTACCGGTTCGGATTCTGTGATATTATTTGTCCATTATGGTACGGATGCGGTAGATACAGGCGATACAGATAATACAGACACAGCGTCTGGCAAAGAAGAGAGCGGGAAGAAGGAAGAGAGTGGAAAGGGGACGCTTATTTGGAGCATTCTTCGCGGAAAGCATGGGCTGGAAGAGGGCAGCGTCAGCCTTGTCAAAGAAAACGATGACTGGATAGGTTTTGAAGCTGTGTCCGATTCTCCTTATTTTACAATGATGGAGAAAGAAGAGGAAGAGGGCGCTTATGATAAAACGGTAGAACTTGTGCCTAAAGATACCGTAGAAGATGACGGTTACGATTACTACATCCGGGCAGCTTATTATTTAGGAACAGAGGAAGGAAATAACGGAGAATTTTATGCCGCGGCGACGATACCTTTTCTGCCGGAAACAAATGCGGATACGGAGGGGACTCAGGAGGATGCATGGAAGGAAGAAAAGGATACGGATCTGACACAGGAGGATGCGGCAGGCACAGAAGAAGCTGACACAGATAAGGCGCAGGAGGAAGACCTGACGGAAGAAAAAAGCGATAACGACGGCACATTGGAAGAGGCGGATACAGGGGACGCTGATAAGGAAGAAGTTTCATCCTATGCAATGGAGGAAGAAGTTCCGGTTCTTGCCGAAAATGATGATGCGCAGCAATATTCCAAGGAAAACATGGGTGTATTAACATTAAGCGCAGAAAAAGTGACATTACATTCCGGCGATCATTTGTCTGTCAGCGCAACGATGGAACCCAAAGATATTTTTGGGGATCTTTCGGAATCCATCTCATGGACAAGCAGTAATGAAGATATAGCCGGGGTATATGGAAACGGTACTAACGCTTCGGTTTATGCATACGAGGAAGGCACCGTGGAAATTACTGCGGCGTATAACGGGGTTGAGGCACATTGCCGGGTAGAGGTTGTGGCGAAAGATGATCAGGAGGTTTATGATCTTTCTAATGATATCTGGATAGCCGGTTTTCAAAAAGAGAGTGAGGATTTTGTTTACACGGGAAATAAAATTACCCAGAATATCAAAGTCTACCATAAGGAAACGCTTTTAAAAGAAAAGACGGATTATACGCTGAGTTATAAAAATAACGTCAATGCAGCCGCTTATAATGTACTGAAAGCGCCCAGCGTCACAATTACCATGAAAGGGCAGTACAGCGGCAGCGTGACATTGTATTATACGATCAGGCCCGCAAACATAAATGATATTGATATCTATAATCAGAATCAGAACAGTTCCGGTGAAAATGGGACAGAAGGCAGCACAGGGACAGATAACAATGATAATGGGTCAGTCTATGAACAGGCGGTCACATACGGGGCAAAGCTGAAGATTCCCGCCCCGGAGCTGATGTTTGGCAAGAAAAAACTGACGGTCAACAAGGACTTTGTCTGTGATTATACCGGGCTGCCGCAGCCTTATGACAAGGGTGAGTCCTATGAGGCGGAAAAAGTATATGATTATACTGTGAGCGGAATTGGAAACTTTACAGGTTCTTTCAAAATGCATCTTGTAGTTGTGAAAGATAAAAACCATAATTTTAATTCCGCATCGGTGACGCTTGGTCAAAAACAGTATGAATATCATGGAACAGCGTTATCCGACTCGGAGGTGACCATTAGCAGACTCACATTGGGCAAAGACACTTTGGATAACAGCCTTTATGGGCATACAGTCTATGCGCCGGAGATGGAAGGCGCCTATGTGATGGTGTATCCTACTGCAGCAGGTAAGGCGGCAGGGTATTACGGCTGTAAAAAGGTGAATTTGAAGCTGACGGGCGATCGGAATATCACAGAAGCTGTTACTGAAAATACGAACTGGAAAGAGAGCATAACCTTTTCTCAGAAGAAGGTGAATGAGGAAGGCGGAATTTTTCAGGAAAAAACGGGTATTTTGACGTTTGGCGCAGAGAAGGAAATTCTAGTAGAGGGAAAAGATTATACCGTAAAATACAGCAATGCCAAGAAAGCCGGAAAGGTGACAGTTACTTTTACCGGAAAGGGCAGATATAAAGGGACGCTTAAGAAATCATATGAGATCACGCCTGATATGGATACGGATCATTTTACAATCGGATGGAAGAATGTAACGCGTAAGGGCAGCGACCTTGAGATCGCCTATCAAAAAGGCGGAGCGGCGCCGGATTTTATCTTAAAAGATCAAAACAACAACATTTTGAAAAATAAGACCGATTATACGGTAAAAGTAACCAATAATAAAACGCCGGGAACGGCTCTGAGCTGTGAGATCAAAGGCAAAGGAAATTATAAGGGATATCAAACTTCCGTGCAGATCATGGTGACGAACGGCGATATCAGCAAAGGAACGATTTTGCTTTCAGATAAGCCCTGCAGTACAAAGCAGAACGCATGGAAATCGGCAGTTACGATCAAAGATGTAAACGGGAAGAAACTGACTGCGGGAATAGATTATGATAAAGAGTTTGAATATAAATATGATACTATGGAAAACGCACAGTATCCGGCAGAGGGAACGACGGTTACGGTTACCGTGCATGGGGCAGGGTATTACGAAGGCACCGACATTACCGGAACTTATCGGATCTTCAAACATAACATCAGCAAACTGAAGTTTACCATTGATGCGCAGGAATATACGGGAAAAGAAGTCACGTTAACACCGGGGAATGATATTCATGCATACGCGAACGGTACCGATCAAAAGAAGCAGGAAAACGAATTGAAAACGCCGCTGTGTTATGAAGTCATAGGCTATAGTAACAATCGCAGGGCGGGTACCGCCAAAGTAACTTTGCGGGGACTTGGTGATTATGGCGGAACAAAGACCTATTCCTTTCAGATCAAAAAGAAAGCGTACCTTAAAAACAGCGTAACAGGAATCTCCTTTGATAAAACAAACCTTTCCTTCTCGCTGCAGGATCAGGAAGAAGAAAAGAGAACGCTCACCGCTACAATAAAGGTACAGTCACTGAATCAGGAAATATCGAATCCTAATGTGGTGTGGACTTCTTCCAACAGCCAGATCGCTACTGTGGAGGCTAAGACTGTAAATGCGACTACGGTTGCCGGTGTTATCACCGGTAAAAAAGAGGGCAGTGTAACAATCACCGCAACGACGCAGGACGGGAACAAAAAAGCACAGTGTAAAGTGACAATCGTAGATGCGCCCGTACTCAAAGAGGCAGGACAGACAATTAAAAAAGCGGTCGGAGAAACTTATCAGTTAAATCTGGATCTGTCACAAACAGACGCGGGCATTTCCAGTGATATTGTGTGGAAAAGCAACAATCCGACAGTGGTATCCGTAAGCTCTGCCGGTTTGCTTAAAATGGAAAAAGCAGGCGCCGCAGTTATCAGCGTATACAGAAAAAGCAAACCCAGTTATGTTCAGCAGTGTTACGCAGTTTCAATCGGGGATGAGCAGATTCCGGAAGGACCGGAAGTTTTAACCTATGTTCAGGAACCCGGCACTACCGACGATACGCCGTATATCAACAAGATTCTGAAAGACTGGAGGAACGATTCCAATCCGGACCAATATGAGTATCTGTATTTACCTGCCGGTGTTTATCATATTGATCCGGTTGGAGGCGGTCTGGATCAGTTCGGCTCCTATAAATGCGGCGGTATCGAGTTGACGGATAACCAAAAGTTAGTCATGTCACCTAGCGCGCTGCTTATAGCGATTGGAAATAATAGTGCAAATTATCAGGTAATATGTGCATTCGGACACAAAAATATTACTATTTCCGGTGGGCAGATTATCGGAGAACGCAGCGAACACACTGGCAGCAGCGGAGAGTGGGGTCATGGTATCAACATATCAGGCAGCACAAATGTTACTATCAAAGATGTGGAAATCTCACAGTGCTGGGGAGATGGCATTTATCTCGGTTTCTACGATGGACCCAATATCTGCAGCGACGGTGTCACGATTGAAAATTGTAATCTCCATCACAACCGGCGTAATAATCTTTCCATCACAGACGTATCTAATGTCACGGTTAGAAATTGCCGTTTTGATAATGCAAAGGGCACCGACCCGCAATTCGGCATTGATATTGAGCCAAATAACGGCAGGCCGTGCAAAAATATTAAGATATATGATTCCACATTTACGGGAAATGCCAAAGCAAGTATGGGAATTATGACTACGGCAAGCGATATAACAATTGAAAATTGTACAATGAGCGGACATTTTTATAATTGGGCCGGAAAAAATGTAGTAATTAAAAATACAACAATCAAAGGGGATATCGTTGACCACATACCCGGAAACTTAACTATAATAGAGTAAATAGCAGACATTTTTAGGGCGTCAGACCCAAAATCATCTTTATAAGAGAAGCGCCTGATACGCACGGGGGTCAGGCCGATAAAAGCCGTGATGCCTGCCTGCGTGCAGTATGACAGGCAGCGCTGCCTGTTGCTTGAACAAATCGGAACGCCTGGCAAACAACGCCTGTCAAGAGTACGTCAGTACTTTTGGCAGGCGTTTCATAATGCCGGCGGATAGGGCTTTAGCTATTTGCACCGGTATTTCAAAAAAGGACTAACCCCTCTGTTATATCGTACAAACCCTTATGAATATTTTATAGAAAGCAAAGGCAGCTTTCTATAAGCAAGCAATATAACGAGGTGGTGTTGATGATTGAAATGTCGTGAGTTTATTTATGTCGGAGAGCCTGTTCCGCAAATTACCGAACAGGCATACGAAGCGTTTTATCTGCATCTTCAAAAGTCAATACTTGCTTCTTTGGAAAAACGGGAGCTTTTGACCCATTCGCAATATAGCCGCTGTATCGAGGAAATAGAAAAACAATACCGTCAGAAAAACCGCAGCAAAGCCTAACCGCCCGGCTCTTTATATATAGAAATGTGCAATTTCATTATTTGCATATTCGACATACAAGCAATCGTTATACTTAAACTATGGCAAGTCATTGTCGGGAAAGGAGAGGTTTTATGCCAGCATTACAATATGAACTCATAAACCAAGAGAGAAAAATGCAGGAAACGAAAAAAAGAGTTGCCGCCTATTGCCGTGTTTCCACGGACAAGGAAGACCAAGCCAATTCTTTTGAAAGCCAACAGCGGTATTTCCGCCAGTATATCGAGGGTAATCCCGATTGGGAGCTTTATGCGATATTTGCCGATGAGGGCATCTCTGGAACGAACACAAAAAAGCGAAAAGAATTTAACCGTATGATTGACTGTGCAAAAAACGGTGATTTTGATTTGATTATTACAAAGGAGATTTCCCGTTTTGCGAGAAATACCCTTGATAGTATTTTCTATACCCGTGACCTTAAAAAGCAGGGTGTCGGCGTGATTTTTCTAAATGACAATATCAATACGTTAGACGGCGATGCGGAGCTCCGCCTTGCCATTATGTCCTCTATCGCACAAGAGGAAAGCCGCAAGACTTCCGAGCGTGTCAAGTGGGGGCAGAAACGCCGTATGGAGCAGGGCGTTGTATTTGGCCGCAGTATGCTTGGTTACGATGTAAAAGACGGAAAAATGACTGTCGACGAAGAGGGAGCGAAAATCGTCCGTCTTATCTTCCACAAGTTTGTGGACGAGGGAAAAGGTACGCATGTTATCGCCCGTGAGCTCCGGGAGGAAGGCATCGAGCCTATGCGGGGTAAGGAATGGCAGAATACGGTTATTCTCCGCATCATCCGCAATGAAAAGTATTGCGGCGACTTAGTGCAGAAGAAAACCTATACGCCGGACTTCCTGTCCCATGAAAAGAAATACAACCGGGGGCAGGAGGAATTTGTCATTATCAAAGACCATCACGAGCCGATTATCTCCCGTGAGCTTTTCGATAAAGCAAACCGCATTTTGGATGCAAAATCGCTTTCACAGGAGGGCAAGGCAAAACACAGCAGCCGCTATCCGTTCTCAGGGAAAATCAAATGCGGCAGATGCGGGGCAAGCTATGTCGCCCGATATAAGACCCGCAAAGACGGAAGCAGATACAAGGCGTGGCGCTGCTATGAAGCTGCAAACCATGGCAGGCCGCATATTGACAGGGCAGGTAACAAGAAAGGCTGCCTTGGCGGGAGTATCCGTAATGAGGATGCGGTTTATTTATTGTATCTTGTCTGCAGGGAACTGAAAATTGACCGCCGGAAAATTGTCGATAATCTCACTAAGACGGTCGATACAGTTATGCAGATAGATTTAAAGGGAAGAAGCGAGGGCGCTTTATCAGAAAAAATCGAGGAAACAGAGAAAAAACGTACAGGCCTTATAGATCTTTATACAAGCGGCGACATAGACAAAAACGAATTTACGCTCCTAAGAGCCAAATATGACAAAGATATTGAAAAATTAAAATCTGCGATGGAGGGCGTTGAGTCACCGCAGACGAGGATCACAAAACGGCAGGAATTGACGGCAGATATAAAAAATGTCATTGACGAGCTGATTAACGGTATCCAATACGAAGATGAATATTATGCCCGGATGCTTGATAAGATGGTAGTGGACGATAAAAATTATATAGACGTTTATTTAAAAATGTTGCCGTATAAGTGGAGATTTACGGCGGCGAAATATGAGCTCAAAGACGTTTGACACGGTGGTGATATCCATGATATAGTTAAGCCAATTATTTTTAGACCATTTTATAAAATAAATAGGGGGGTTAAAGAATGCTTTTGAAAAATTTCGCATTTAAACCTTTTGTTATGTAATGAGCTGTAAAATACGCAAACGGTGATTTCCTTAAGAGATAGCAATGCTATCTCCGTGTGTTGTGCGGTTTTACAGCTTTTTTATGCCTAAAATTCATAACACGGAGGAAAACTTAATATGTTTAAAGGAATTGTGTTTTTTATAAAAAACGGTTGGAGATATGACAAAAGATATATTCTTTGGAGAGTGTTATACCAGTTCATCAACTCGCTGATACCGATTGTCGCCACAATAATGCCCAAATTAATCATTGATGAATTGATGGGAAATCAGGAAATAAGCAGGCTGCTTGTGTACGCTTCCGTTTTGGTTCTCTATACTGCAACAGCGACCATATTCTCTGAATATTTTAATTGGGATGGATTTAGCAGACGATGCAGAGTAAACGCAGAGTTTGATAGTGACCTGCATAAACATTTGGCAGAGGCTGATTTTGAGAGATTAGAAGATCCGAATTTCTTAGATATGCAGAAAAGGGCTGAAAAGTTCTTATACTGTGATTGGCATGGATTTGGGTATTTGCTTGACTGTTCTTTGAATGCACTTGGACATATTTTGACACTAATTGGAATAGCTGCCATTATCGCTGCTATTGACTTCCGAATAGTGAGCTTGTTTTTTGTACTGATCATTTGTGGAGCATTCATTGAGAAAAAGGCTAAGCAAAATGCTATCAGATTGTCGGAAGGTATCATCAAAGACCAAAGAGGCTGGATGTATTATGCAAGTCTGTTTGAAGATCATAGTTTTGCAAAGGAGATTCGATTAAATTCTCTTGGAAAGTGGCTGCTTAACAGAGAGAGAAATTATTTTACAAAAGTAAATGAGAACCAAAAGAAACAAAATGACGGATTTATGATCTCCGGTTTTTTTGGCGCAATTTTTACACTGGTTCAGCAGAGCGCAGCGTATGCTTATTTAATACATTGTGTGGTTAGCGGTACCATTTCAATCGGCTCGTTTACAATGTATACAGGTGCAGTTACATCATTTTCTGTTGCATTCCGTAAGGTGCTTGACAGTTTAATGGAAATCCGGGCGTATGACACTTATTATGAAAAACTGGACGAATATTTGAATTTACCTAAGACGCTACGCGGGGGCAGTGAACGGATCGATGCCAATAGAGCTCATTTTATTGAATTCAGGAATGTCAGCTTCAAGTATTCCGGCAGTGATACATATGCTTTAAAAGATGTTAGTATTACCATTCCCTTTGGTCAAAAGCTCTCTATTGTCGGTGAAAACGGTGCAGGAAAGTCAACATTTGTCAAATTGCTGACCAGAATGTATGATCCAACGGAAGGCGAGATTCTTTTGGATGGAGTGAATATTAAAAAAATAGACTATGATCAATATATGAGTTTTTTCTCATCAGTATTTCAGGACTACAGGCTGTTTTCATTTTCCGTCAAAGATAATGTTGCACTTGCACAGCCTATGAACAAAGACAGAGTAAAAGAGATTCTTGAGTATGTAGGGTTTAATGAAAAATTATGCAGGCTGCAAAATAGTATTGATACTTCCGTTTTTAAGAATTTTGACGAGGAGGGATTTGAACCATCGGGGGGAGAAGGCCAGAAAATTGCTTTGGCGCGTGCTTTATATAAAGACGCACCTATTGTGCTGTTAGATGAACCGACCGCAGCTATGGATCCGAAAGCGGAATATGAACTTTATCAAAAATTTAACGAAATGGTTCAAGGAAAAACAGCAGTATATATTTCACATAGACTATCAAGTGCTAAATTCTGTGATGTAATAGCGGTATTTAGCAAGGGACAAATCATTGAGTATGGTTCGCATGACGAACTGTATAGTAAAGGCGGGGTATATGCGGGGTTATTTTTAATGCAATCTCAGTTTTATTGTTAGTGATTTATATGGAGAGCGTATAGAAACAAATCTATGCGCTCTATTTTATATACGCCCGGTATGGGCGCAATCTAATCGGTGAAAGTCCGTAACACGCTCTGATACCATTTCCGGGGCTTCTCTACCAATATCTGTCAAAAGTCCCGCCACCTCATGATACGGCATAGTATAACGCTGGGAGATATAACGCATGGATGCGGCTAATTCTCCGTCGGGGCCGCCAAACTGGCTGATGATTACCTGCGCGATATTGGCGTTGGTTTCTTTGATCCTTACCGGAAACTGTAAACGTTTTTCATATTGCCACATAATTAACAACCTCCTTCCCAAGGCATCGGGTCAAGCGCCCATAACCATTCTTTTCCGCATGCGTCGGCCGTACTGAGCGTAAGAGGCGTAAATTTAGCGGCGTATTCCCGAAGAGCCTGATTGTGTCTTTTGGTCTGATGGGAAAAATAATCAATGGCGTCCCGGTCGAACGGATGTGTGTCCAGATACTCTGTCATTTCAAACATAACAAAGCCGAGCGTATTAATCTCATTCATTAAGCGTTCCCGTTCTGACATAGAGTTATAATTCATTTTTTCATCCTCCTTCCTACAAAGGGCTTGGTGAGTTCCGGAAAGATTGTGCCGATCTTTAAAGCTTCATCCAGATTTTCATAAATATGCGACATACGCTGAAATGGTACATAGGCCATTGCAATGGGAAAACGTTCGAAATATTCATCGAAATTATAATCCTTCATAAAATTCCTTTCATAATGTAAGTATTTCTTTAATAGTATAGTATGGTGGAACTTTGCACATGTTTCCCCATTTTCCCTTTTAAAATGATCATGGCCGGTAATATTGCCGGTCGGCTGTCCGTTTTCAAACACGCTTTAGAGCGGAAACGGATTAAAATGTTATTTTTTCAGGTTCTATTGACAGGGATTGACGGCAGGATTATAATTATGCTGAAAATATTGAGAATCATTATCAATAGCGAGGCGGAAAAATGACATTATTTGAAGCAAAGAAGGATGAATCCTATATTGTAAAGGGAGTATTTGTGGAAGAGGCGGTCACAAGGAGACTGCAGGCGCTGGGGTTAAATGACGGAACCGTTATCACCGTATTGAACCGCAAGAAAAAGGGAGCCTTGATCATTAAAGTGAGAGGAACGCGGCTTGCGCTCGGAAAGCATATTGCGTCAAGCATCGAAGTGGACGGGGCAGACGAAAGGGAAAGGGTTTAGAGGAGACGGTTATGGAAAAAAATCAGATACATGTGGCATTCGTAGGAAATCCGAATTGCGGAAAGACCACGCTTTTTAATGCAGTGACAGGTTCCAGACTAAAAGTGGCGAACTGGCCGGGCGTGACCGTAGAAAAGGTAGAAGGTCAGGCAGAATATGAAGGATTTCAACTGACGCTTGTCGATACGCCGGGGATCTATTCCCTTACCTGCTATACGATAGAAGAAAAAGTGACGAGAAAATGTGTGATGGATGACGATATTGACGTGATCATCAACATTGTCGATGCATCTTCGTTAGAAAGAAACCTTTATCTTACCATGCAGCTTTTAGAACTTGGCAAGCCGGTAGTTTTGGCCTTGAATATGATGGATATCGTAGAAGAGAGGGGGATGGAGATCGACCTTCACAGGCTTCCTGAACTCTTGGGCGATATTCCGGTAGTGCCGGTATCGGCGGCCAAAAGGAAGGGGCTTGATATTTTACTTCATGCAGTCGTACATCACTATGAGGAAGGTCCTCATGGGATCGTACTTTATTATGAGGAAGAGATTGAGAATAAGATTGCCAAGCTGGAAGTGATGATGCAGGCCAGATATCCGTCCCACTCCTCGGCAAGGTGGCATGCGATCAAGCTGCTGGAGGAAGACGAAGAGGTGAAGAAGGAACATCCCATCCAGATAACGGACATTGTTCCTAAAAGCTATGAAAAGGAAATTATTAGCAGAAAATATGCTTATATTGAAATGATCGTAAAAGAGGTACTCTTCAGAAGAGCCGGAAAAAAAGCGAATACGGATAAGATCGATCATATTTTAACGCATCCGGTATTAGGAGTACCGATGTTTTTATGTATCATGGCTTTTGTATTTTTTCTTACCTTTATGGTGGGAGATGCGCTGAAAGGTGTATTTGAAACGGGACTTGGAGTTTTTTCCGACGCGGTGGGCGGATTTTTGGAAGGGCTTTCCGTTTCGGACTGGCTGGTTTCTTTGATCGTGGAAGGGATCATAGCCGGAGTCGGAGGGATCCTGACCTTTATACCGAATATATTCATTCTGTTTTTAGCCCTTGCCGTGTTGGAAGACAGCGGATATATGTCAAGAGTAGCATATGTTATGGATCATATCATGGGAAAGGTGGGGCTTTCGGGAAAGGCCTTTCTGCCGATGATACTGGGCTTCGGCTGTACCGTACCGGCGATTATGGCGACAAGGGCTTTGGAAACGGAGCGGGACAGGAGAAGGACGATGTGGATCACGTCTTTTATGTCCTGTTCGGCCAGACTTCCTATCTATGTCCTTTTTTCGGGCATGTTTTTTGAAAAAAGCGCGGGTCTTGTGGCCTTTTCCATGTATGTGACCGGCATGGCGATCGCCATTTTAACGGCGCTTATCATGAATAAGTTAAGCAGGGGGGAAGAAAACAATTCGCTTTTGATAGAACTGCCGGAATATAAAAGGCCGAATGCGAGGACGATCCGCATCTACGTATGGAATAAGCTGAAGGATTATCTGTCAAAAGCGGGAACGACCATTTTTATTGCTTCTATTGTTTTGTGGTTTGTTTTAAACTTTGGCCTGACCGGAATGGTGGAAGAACCGGCGGACAGTTTCGGCGCAATGATAGGAAAACTGCTTGTACCGGTGCTTGCTCCGGCAGGGTTAGGCATGTGGCAGATCGGAGTGGCCCTGATCTCGGGCATTTCTGCAAAAGAAGTTGTGGTATCTGGTTTTGCAGTGCTTTTCGGGGTGACAAATGCCAATTCTTCCGCAGGAATGGAGACTGTACTGGCCAATATCCATGCGATAGATCCGTCGTTTGGCCCTCTTAACGCCTATTGCCTTATGCTGTTTTGCCTGTTGTATGTACCGTGTATAGCCAGTATGGCGACGATTAAAAAGGAAAGCGGTTCATGGGCGTTTACGTTAAAACTGCTTGCATTTGAGCTTTTCCTAGCATGGGGAGTTTCCGTACTGGTCTATCAGCTTGGCAGTTTGTTTTTGTGAAAAGTCTTGATTTCCAAGTCCGTTTATGTAAAAATAGAAACTGTCTGATAACATTGTTTTTGGAAATGACGGTAATTAAATAACAAATGTTCTTAAATAAATGATATCAAGCAGAACGGAGGAGACTATGAGAGGGATCGATACGCAGGTAAGGAAACTTCGGCGCCGTGTATTTAAAGAAATTGCGGATCTTGCATATAATTCCAAGGATCTGATCAATGACGTAGAAGCGCTGCCCTATAAAATAGTAGATTATGACGAGCCGGAATACAGAGAAAGCGTATATAGGGAGCGGGCCATTGTCCGTGAAAGGATCCGTCTGGCGATGGGAATGAGCCTAAGGCCGGAAAATGTGCCGGTACATGCTACGCAGGGCATGGAAGAAACAAATATTGCGGAAAAATATTATGAACCGCCTCTTATGCAGGTCATTCCTTCCGCATGTAATGCCTGTCCGGAGAACCGGTATGAGGTAACGAATAAATGTATGGGCTGCATTGCCCATCCTTGCAGGGAAGTCTGTCCGAGGGACGCCATTTCCATGGTGAACGGAAAGTCCGTGATCGATCAGGATAAATGCATTAAATGCGGAAAATGCAAGTCTGTCTGCCCTTATGACGCTATTTCCCATCAGGTACGCCCGTGCGCTGCGGCCTGCGGCGTGGGGGCTATTAAGAACGACCGTCTGGAAAGAGCCGTTATTGATAATGAAGTGTGCGTTTCCTGCGGTATGTGTATGGTGAGCTGCCCTTTTGGAGCCATTGCGGATAAGTCTCAGATCTTTCAGCTGATTCGTGCGCTGCAGTCGGGAAAAAAGATCATTGCGCAGGTGGCTCCGGCCTTTGTCGGACAGTTTGGCCCGAAAGTTACGCCGGAAATGTTTAAAGCGGCGTTAAAAGAACTGGGCTTTGCAGAGGTTTATGAAACGGCGATCGGCGCGGATCTGGGAGCCATGGCGGAAGCGAAGCATTATGTGGAGCAGGTAGCCAGCGGCAAACAGCCGTTCAGCCTGACTTCCTGCTGTCCGTCCTGGTCCGTGCTTGCTAAGAAATTTTTCCCGGAGACGATGGATAAGATATCCAATGAACTTACGCCCATGGTAGCGACGGCGAGGATCATTAAGGAGGAGCATCCGGATGCAGGCGTGGTGTTTATCGGTCCCTGCGCATCCAAAAAACTGGAGGCTTCAAGAAGAACGATCCGCTCGGACGTGGATTTTGTGATCACTTTTGAAGAGCTTTCGGGAATGTTCGAGGCAAAGGGCATTGATTTGGGCGGCATCGATACGGAGGAAACGATGGAGGATGCCACCGGCGCAGGACGGGGATACGGCGTGGCCGGAGGTGTGGCCAGTGCCATTGAAGAGTGCATTCAGGAGTATTATCCTGATGTGGACGTGCATATCGAACATGCGGAAAGTCTTTCCGAATGTAAGAAGATCCTGATGTTAGCAAAAGCGGGAAAGAAAAACGGCTGTCTGATAGAAGGGATGGCATGTCCGGGCGGCTGCGTCGCGGGCGCGGGTACTAATATCGCCGTTCCACAGGCGGCAAAAGAGCTTGCGGAATTTAAGAAAAAGGCGCAAAAGCGTCTGCCGGATAAAGAAAATTAGACAGATGATTTAACAGAAAGGCATGGTTACGATTATGACAAAAATCAGAACAAGATATGCGCCCAGCCCTACCGGGAAAATGCATGTGGGGAATCTCAGATCCGCACTGTATGAATTTCTGATCGCAAAGCATGAAGGGGGAACTTTTATGCTCCGTATCGAGGATACCGATCAGGAAAGATTTGTAGAAGGCGCGGAGGAGATTATTTACCGTACTTTGGAGAAAACGGGAATGTCTTATGACGAAGGTCCCGATAAAGATGGGGGCGTAGGGCCTTATGTCCAAAGTGAACGGATGAAAACGGGCATTTACATGAAATATGCGAAGGAACTGATTGAAAAGGGCGAGGCATATTATTGTTTTTGCGACAGGGAAAGACTGGAGAGCTTAAAGACCGAAGTAGTAGAAGGAAAAGAGATTTCTGTGTACGATAAGCACTGCCTGGCCTTATCTAAAGAAGAAATTGAGGAGAACTTAAAAGCCGGAAAGCCTTATGTGATCCGCCAAAATAATCCGAGAGAAGGCAGGACTACCTTCCATGACGAATTATATGGGGATATTACAGTAGAAAACGCGGAATTAGACGATATGATCCTGATCAAATCCGACGGCTATCCCACATATAATTTTGCCAATGTGGTGGACGACCATACGATGAACATTACCCATGTGGTGAGAGGAAACGAGTATCTTTCGTCTTCCCCCAAGTATACGAGGCTTTACGAGGCGTTCGGCTGGGAAGTTCCGGTGTATGTGCATCTTCCCCTGATCACTGACGAAAATCATAAAAAGCTGGCAAAACGGAGCGGACACGCCTCTTTTGAAGATTTACTGGAACAGGGATTTTTAGCGGAGGCAGTAGTAAATTATATTGCGCTGTTAGGCTGGAGCCCGGAGGACAACAGGGAGATCTTCACGCTGGAAGAGCTGATCAAAGAATTTGATTACCGCAGAATCAGCAAATCCCCTGCTGTATTTGATATTGTAAAATTGAAATGGATGAACGGGGAATACTTAAAGGCGATGGAAGAGGAGAAATTTTATGAACTGGCTCTTCCCTATCTGAAAGAGACGCTGAAAAAATCTTTTGACCTTCAGAAAATTGCGGCTATGGTAAAGACGAGGATTGAGATTTTTCCTGATATTAAGGAGCAGGTGGATTTCTTTGAAGAGCTGCCGGAGTATGATACGGCTATGTATGCGCATAAAAAAATGAAGACGGATGAAGCTTCATCCCTTACCGTGCTGCAGGAGGTCCTGCCGCTTTTGGAAAAGCAGGAAGATTACAGTAATGACGGGCTGTATCAGATGCTGCTTGGGTATGTGGAAAGCAAGGGATGTAAGAACGGATATGTGATGTGGCCGATCAGGACCGCCGTGTCTGGAAAACAGATGACGCCGGCGGGAGCTACGGAGATTATGGAGATCATAGGAAAGGACGAGACCTTAAAGCGTGTGGAAAAAGGGATCGGGCTTTTAAAAAATGCCGTTGGATCATTGTAATGAAGCCCAGCTGCGGGCAGTCAGACATTTTACGGGACCGATGCTTTTGATAGCCGGTCCCGGCAGCGGCAAGACTTTTACCATCACAGAAAGAATCCGTTATCTGATCGAAGTACACGGCGTAGAGCCGTCGCAAATCTTAGTCATCACATTTACAAAAGCCGCCGCTTTGGAAATGGAACAGCGGTTCGGCCGTATTGCGGAGGGGAAAGGGTATTCCGTGAACTTCGGAACCTTCCACGCAGTCTACTTTCATATATTAAAAGAAACTTATCATTATTCTTCCCAAAACATTATTACGGAAAAAGAAAAAAGAGCATATTTAAAACAAATCATAAGGCCGGAGGAAGAGGAAAGCGAATTGATCGAGCATCTTTTGAACGAATTCGGCAAAGTAAAAAACAGCATAGGGGGAATCGAGACTTACCAATATGAAGGCGCTTTAGTGGAACCGGAGCGGTTTGCAGAAAATTACAGGTGTTATAGAAAGACTTGTATTCAGGAACGTAAGATGGATTTTGACGATATGGCGCTGCAATGTCTGGAACTTTTTAAAAAGAGGCAGGATATTTTGGAAAAATGGCAGAAGAGGTTTTCTTTCATTATGATAGATGAATTTCAGGATATCAATTTGGCGCAGTATGCAGTAGTCAGGCTTCTTGCGGGCAGTGCGGGAAATCTTACGGCAGTGGGGGACGACGATCAATCCATTTACGGTTTCAGAGGAGCGGATCCGTCCATTATGAGAACATTTCTTAAGGACTTTACCGGTGCGAAAACAGTAAAACTTGATAAAAATTATCGCTCCGCAAAGGAAATCGTCCGGTTTGCATCGGAACTTATCAGTAATAATAACAATCGTTTTCCTAAAAAGATAGAAGCGCAGACAGAGAAAGCGGGAACAGTGTGGATAAAGAAATTTGACAGTAAAGATGCGGAATATGAAGCATTAACATATTGTCTGAAAGGGCGTCAAAAAGACGGAACATTGTCGGAATGCGCCGTGATCTGCAGGACGAATAGAGAAGTTTCGGAGATGAAAGAACGGTTAAAAAAGGCGGGAATCCCTTTTTGCGGGAAAGAGTCCAAAACTTCGGTTTTCGGTCATTTTATCATGCAGGACATTACGGATTATATCCGGTTTGCAAAGGGCGATAAAAGCAGAGGGCTTTTTTTCCGCATTATGGAGAAACCGAAAAGATATTTTTCAAGGGACTGTGTGAAAGGAGAGGTTGATTTTGACGATATGAGGCAATATTATAGAGAGATGCCACGCTGCTTAGATGAGATCGGGAAATTGGAAGAGCAGTTGGAAATACTGAAAGACCTGTCTCCTTTTCTTGCGGTGAATTACATCAGAAAAGCGATGGGATATGACCGGTATCTTTCAGAAAAAGAAAGAAAAGATAAGCCGGAGAAACTTTTTCAGATCGCAGAAGAGATCCAACAGGACGCGGCAGCCTATCAAAGCACAAAGGAGTGGATGGCATCCGTAGAGGAAAGGCAGACAGAGGAAAAAAGAACGGAAAAATCAGACAGACCGGAAAAAACAGGCGTTTCGGTAGTTACCATGCACGGGGCGAAAGGCTTGGAATACGGATCCGTGTTTCTGCCAAATATAAACGAAGGAACCGTCCCTTTCGGAAAAATGCTCTCTAAAGGTGCGGAAGAGGAAGAAAGGCGTATTTTTTATGTAGCGGTCACAAGGGCAAAAGAAGAATTAGGAATTTTCTGCATAGAAAACGAAAATCGGGAAAAGCCATCCCGATTTCTGTCAGATATTTCTGTTTCCGTTTAGCCGTTTCCGCATACCATTTTAGGATTCCGGCCCTACAAGCTCGTCAAATTCCGCGTTATCTAAAAATTCGTCAAAAGCGTCCGCTACCATTTCGTATTCTTCGTCATTATCGATATATTCCAACTCCGGTTCGGCGTCTGCGTTATTTTCATCTTCAAAGTAACGGTAAAACCATACTTCGCCGTCTTCGTTCCCGCCGTTTTCATCCAGAGGCAGCAATACGATATAATCTTTTTTCTGCACGGTCATAATGGTAACAATGGCGCAGCTTACCAAAGTACCGTCATCCAGTTCGAGTTCTACGGTCATTTCCTCATCGGTAAGCTCTTCCTTGCGGTTTTTATCTTTTTCCATTATTTTTTCCTCCAATCTTGCAAATCCGCGAATTTACATGGTTTTATAAGGACATTGTACAAAATAAGAGGAATTTAATCAATACTTACACGGAAAATAGTTTCATGGCAGGGAAAAATATGTTAAACTATATACATCATTATATACGGAGACATTTTATGAAGCTAAAATTAAACATGGAACAGGGAAATATATTGCCCAAAGGTCTTAGCAGTTATAAGGACGGGATTAATGTAGCAGTAAAGATTCCACATGCGAAAGAGTGTGGTTTATTTGTGTGGATAAAAACAAAAGACGGTCAGGAAAAGAAATATAAGATCCCTTTTTCGGATGCTTTCCGTGTCGGGGACATCAGTTGTATGTATTTGAAGGACATAGAGGCACAGGATTGCCGGTATCAGATCTATGCGGACGGACGTATTGTAAAGGACGAGTATGCCGTAAAGATGACCGGATGCGAAAAATGGGGAAAAGCCGTAAAGCAGAAGGATATTTATTATGGCATGAGAGATGAAGGCTTTGACTGGGAAGAGGACAGGCTTCTTAAAACGCCGTTTGAGGACAGTTATTTTTATTGTATGCATGTAAGGGGGTTTACCAAACATATTTCTTCCAAAGTAGCGCATCGCGGCACTTTTATGGGAGTCGTAGAAAAAATTCCTTATTTGAAAGAGCTTGGGATCACTGCGGTAGAACTGATGCCGGCATATGAATTTTGCGAGATCATATACAAGGAAGAGAGCCAGCCGACGATGGAGGAAGTGGCGAAGCAGTATGCCTTAGAGCCGAACCGTGAGAGAAAGGGAGATAAGCTCAACTATTGGGGATATACGAAAGAATGTCAGTATTTTATGCCGAAAACCTCTTATGCAGCCGGGCCCGGACAGGCGGCTAAAGAATTTAAACATATGGTAAAGGAGCTTCACAAAAACGGGATAGAGGTTATCATGCAGTTTTACTTTGAAAAGGAAAATCCCGGTTTCATTTTGGAAGTACTCAAGTATTGGAGGATAGAGTATCATGTGGACGGTTTCCATTTAAAGGGGGATCCTATTCCTCTCGCCCTTTTGGCAACGGAAGCCTTGCTAAAGGATACCAAGCTGTTTTATTATTCGTTTCCCTATGAGGAACTTTATACGGACGTTATGCAGCCTTCGTACCGTCATCTGGCCTCTTACAGGGACGACTTTATGTATGATATGCGCCGGTATCTGAAAGGAGACGAAAATATGCTGCCCGCGGTTTTGGGGCATCTGCGGCATAACAGCGATAATCATGGAGTCGTACAGTATGTGACTAATTATTACGGATTTACGCTGGCGGATCTGGTTTCCTATGAAAGAAAGCATAATCAGGCGAACGGGGAGGAAAACAGGGACGGAAACGAATATAATTACAGTTGGAATTGCGGCGTGGAAGGGGCCAGTAGAAAAAAATCAGTAACGGCGCTGCGCAGACAGCAGATGCGGAATGCTTTCAATCTGTTGTTCCTTTCACAGGCATCCCCGTTATTTTTGGCAGGGGATGAGTTTGGCAACTCACAGAAAGGAAATAATAATCCGTATTGTCTGGATAATGAAATAAGCTGGTTAAACTGGAACGGGCTGGAAAAGAATAAAGATTGGTTTGAATATGTAAAGAGCCTGATTGCTTTTCGGAAAGCGCATCCGGTGCTGCAGGGGATACGTCCTTTGCACCTGATGGATACGCTTGCCTGCGGCTATCCCGATGTTTCTTATCATGGCAGTCAGGCCTGGAGGCCGGAGCTTGAAAATTATAACCGTCATGTGGGGATCATGTATTGCGGGGCTTACGGTAAGAAAAACCGCAAAGAAGAGGATAACAGCATTTTTATCGCTTATAATATGCATTGGCAGAAACGGAAACTGGCGCTGCCCAAGCTGACAAAAGGGAAAAACTGGTATGTGCTTTCGACAACGGAGAAAGCAGCGCCGCTGCCGAAAGCGGAGGACAAACTGGAAAAAGTAGAAAGTGGTCAGGAAATAGAATTAAAACCAAGAACGATTGTTATTTATTTGGCAAAGTAAGCGGATGCCAAACCGGCATCTTTTGCTGAAGCAGAAAGAGGGGCTTACAATACTGCTAATAAGCAGTACCGTAAGCCAGACTTGCGATATGCGGGAGTATAAAATGAAAGTATGGCAGCATTTTAAAACGATCACATACCATAAATATCTGGTAGCCCAAGGATGTTTTAAAGTCGGTCTTTATAAACAGGGGCTTTTGCATGATATGTCCAAATATTCTCCCAGTGAGTTTTGGACAGGGGCGAAATATTATCAGGGAACGCGGAGCCCTAACAATGCGGAGCGGGAGGCAGTCGGTTATTCCGGGGCATGGCTTCATCATAAAGGCAGAAATAAACATCATTATGAATACTGGATCGATTACAGCCTAAGCGGGATATCTGGCGGCATGGCTCCGGCGCCTATGCCGAGAAAATATGTAGTGGAAATGTTCATGGACCGGATCGCAGCAAGCAAGGTTTATCTCAAAGAAAAATATACGCAGGCGGCGCCGCTGGCGTATTATAATAAGGGAAAAGCGCTGATTCCTATGCATGAGAGGACGAAGGCGCTTTTGGAAAGACTGCTTGTCATGCTTGCAAAAAAGGGAGAGGAAGAAACTTTCCGGTATATAAAGAAAAAAGTTTTGTAACAAAAGAGAAAACAGCGGAATAGGATAAAGTAAAGAAACGAAAAGAGAAAAAACATGAATTGTCTTTGGTTATTACTTTTACTTGCCTGCTGTGGCGGAAACGGAAATATGCAGGGGGACTGCGGTTGCAATAACGGCTGCGGCAGGGACGGAGATAGAGGCGGCTGTGGCAGAGGCCGCGACCGTGACCGTGACGACGACTGTGGCTGCGACAGAAGACGCGACCGTGACGATGACTGCGATCATGACAGAGGCCGTGACCGTGACGACGACTGCGACAGGGGACGTGACAGAGACCGCGACCGGGATTGCGGCTGCGGCAGAGGTCCCGAAGCCAGACCGTTTACTCCTTTTGCAGATACTTGTGGATGCGAAGAAAAGCCTGTTTCATAACAGGCTTTTCTATATGCGCCTGAAGGCGCGTACTTGTTAAAGTTTTTGAAGTATCAATTGGACTTTACTTTTTTCCAAAGCTCATTATAAAGCTCGTCGCCTTCCTCGCCAAGATAAGAAAAGGTCTCCAGATTATTATATTGCGACAGATCGGGAAAAGCGATAGAAGAGTTGCGGATATCGTCGTCTTCAATCAATGCTTTTGCGGCTTCATTCGGAGTAGAATAGGTAATATATTCAAAATTTTTCAGTGCAATATCGGGGCGGCACATAAAATCAATAAAGATATGTGCATTTTCCATATTCGGTGCATTTTTAGGAACTACCCATGAATCAATCCAGATATTGGTCCCTTCTTCGGGGATCACATAGGCAAGGTCGGAATTTTCACGCTGCGTATAAATTGCTTCGCCGGAGTAGATCACACCTAAAGCTGCTTCGCCGCCAATCATCTTATCGCGTACTTCGTCGATCACATAAGCCTGTACAAGCGGTTTCTGATCGATAAGGGCCTGCATTGCCGTCTCCAGTTCGGCTTCATCGGTGGTGTTCATGGAATAGCCGTTTAATTTCAGAGCGACCATAAAAGCGTCGCGTACGGAATCCTGCATTAAAATGTTGTCCGCATATTTTTCATCCCAAAGGATGGACCAGCTTGTGACCGGTTCTTCTACCATGGTCTTATTATAGAGGATGCCTACCGTACCCCAGCAATAGGGAACGGAGTACTTGTTTTCCGCATCGAACTGCTTGGAATTTTCCCAATACTGTGCACCGATATTCTCTTTGGCATTCGGAAGTTTTTCAAAATCCAGTTCTGCAAGCAGGTCGTTATCGATCATTTTCTGAATCATATAGTCTGACGGGCAGACAACGTCGCATAGAGACGCTCCGGTTTCTACCTTGGGATACATGATTTCGTTTGTTTCAAATTCGTCATAAATGACCTTGATCCCCGTTTCTTCTTCGAACATGGCGATCGTATCAGGATCGATATATTCTCCCCAGTTGTAAACGATCACCTGACCGTTCTTTCCGTCGCCGGAGGCGCCGCATCCGGATAAAACAGTAACGCATGTTATACATAGCGCTGCCATAATAGATAACATTCTTTTTTTCATAATTTAATTCCTCCCTTGTTTTTTTGGGGCGCTTTCTGCGCCGATTTTTTCCCGAATATATTTATGACCAGCAAAAGAAGAATGACGGTCATAAAGATGATCGTGGAAAGAGCATACATTTCCGGCTTGATCCCTTTTTTTACCTCCGTATAAATTTTAGTGGAAAGGGTGTCGATCCCTGCTCCTTTTGTAAAATGAGTGATGATAAAATCATCCAGAGACATTGTAAAAGCCATTAAAAATCCGGTAAGAACACCGGGAAGTATGTCCGGAAACACTACTTTGAAAAAGGCATGGATATGGGAAGCCCCTAGATCCAAAGCCGCCTCGTAGGTGTGTGGATTTAACTGTTTCATACGGGGCATTACACTTAAAATAACATAAGGTATGTTAAAGGTGATATGGGAGAGCAGTATCGTTGAAAAACCGAACCGCACCCCAAGGCTGATATATAAAAGCATTAAAGAGATCCCCGTTACAATATCGGCGTTCAGCATAGGAATGTTTGTGATCCCCATAAATATAGTACGCATTCTTTTGCTCATACCCTGCATGGCGACACAGGCGGCGGTACCGATCAAAGTCGCGATAAGGGAAGAGAGAAAGGCAATGATCAGGGTATTCCATAACGCTTGTAATATAATTTCGTCCTGCAGCAAGGAAACATACCAGTTAAAAGTAAAACCGCCCCATTTGGCCCTCGTCTTGCTGGCGTTAAAAGAAAGTACGATCAACGTGACGATAGGAGCGTAGAGAAAAATAAAAATAATACCGATATAAAACCGCTTTATAAAGTTTATCATATTAAAGGACCGCCCCCTCTCCGTCTTTATCAAATATAGAAGATACGACCATATTGACAATAATAAATATCATAAGAACGATTGACAGGCCGCTGCCCAGATACCAGTTGCCGGCCCGTGTAAATTCCTGTTCGATCACATTGCCGATCAAAAGGATCTTGCTGCCGCCTAACAGGGTGCTGATCACAAAAGTGGTGAGGGCAGGGACAAATACCATGGTGATTCCGCTAATAACACCTGGTATAGAAAGCGGCAGGATAATCCGCATAAAAGTCTGTATCTGATTCGCACCAAGATCTTTGGCGGCATTTACCACATTACCGTCTATCTTTACAAGGGAATTGTAAATAGGCAGTACCATAAAGGGTAAAAAGTTATATACCATGCCTAAAATAATAGCGGTAGGCGTATTGATGATATTTAGCGCCGGCAAGTGTAAAAAATGCAGGATATTATTAATAACGCCTGTTTTTTCCAGCAGGCTCTGCCATGCAAGGGTGCGGAGAAGGAAATTCATCCACATCGGAAGGATAAAAATAACAACGATAAAGCTGTTCTGGCTCACATTCATGCCGGATAAGATCATGGCAAGAGGGTAAGCAAGTATAAGGCATAAAAGAGTGCTTACCAAAGAGAGCAGCATGGAGAGCCAAAGAGCTTTCGCATGTTCTGCCGTAGCGATGGCGGTAATGTTTTCTATTGTAAATGCGCCGGTCTTATCCGTAAAGCCATAATAGAATATCATACATAAAGGTATGATAATGAACATGATGGACCAGAACAGATAAGGCGCCTGAAGGGCTTTTTTTCTATTCATCGATCGTCGCTGCCTCCTCATCTTCGGAAACGGGTTTATTCATGATCTGAATGTTATAAGGATCTACCTGAATGCCGACTTTTGTTCCGACCGGAAACATTTTTGTGGAATGAACCAGCCATTCAAAGCCGTTTGCCATGACTTCCATTTCATAATGGACGCCCTTAAAAATGATATGGCTGACGACGCCGTTTATTGTCCCCGCATTTTCTGCCACCAGTTCCACGTCTTCGGGACGGATCACCACATCCACCGGCGTATTTTCACCGAATCCTTTATCCACACAGGCAAAACGTGCGCCAAGAATCTCCACCAGTTCGTCCCGGATCATGGTAGAGGCAATGATATTGCTGTCGCCGATAAAATCGGCAACAAAAGCATTTTCGGGTTCATTGTATATTTTTTCCGGCGTACCGATCTGTTGGATATATCCCTGATTCATGACTACGATCGTGTCCGACATGGTCAGGGCTTCTTCCTGATCATGGGTGACATAGATAAAGGTGATACCCAGCTCGTTTTTTAAACGGATCAGTTCATACTGCATATCCTGTCTGAGCTTTAAGTCAAGAGCGCCTAAGGGTTCGTCTAAAAGCAGTACCTTAGGTTCATTGACAATGGCTCTGGCAATGGCGATCCGCTGCTGCTGGCCGCCGCTCAAAGAATCCGGCATACGGTTTTCGTAGCCTTCAAGGTTCACCAGCTTTAAGGCGTATTTGATTTTATCTTTAATGTAATCCCCGCTCTTTTTTTTGATCTTCAGTCCGAACGCAATATTTTCCGCAATGGTCATATGAACGAAAAGGGCGTATTTCTGAAATACGGTATTCAATTGGCGTTTGTTGGGCGGGAGAGCGGTAATGTCCCTGCCGTCAAAGATAACTTTTCCGCAGTCGGGCGTTTCAAATCCGCCTAAAATACGCAGAGTGGTAGTTTTTCCGCAGCCGCTTGGCCCTAAAAGAGTCAAAAACTCGTTTTCTCTGATAAATAAGTTCAGCTCATCCAAAACAAGCTGGCCGTCATAAGATTTAGATATATTCTGAAGGGTAATAAGTTCTTTCTTCATACTGTTTTTGTACTCCTTTCAAGACCGAAAATAGAAACGGCATGTTTTAAGTAATTTGTAAAAGTAAATCAAAAACTTGGGGGAGAGCTGATCCATAATAAAACGGCCCCCTTACTCCCGGCTTTTATGTAGTGGGTGCTGCTCGGGACGAAATAAAAAGATTCCCCCTTTTTGGCAGCATAGCGTTTTTTTCCTATATAGATATAAACGGCGCCGGAAAGGATATATCCAAATTCCTCTCCTTCGTGAGGATTGTCAGGGTAAGTAGAACCATAGGGGTCTAAAGTCAGCCTGATTGGTTCCATAATGTTTTTCTGCGCGTTCGGTATGATCCATTCGATTCGGTTATGTAATTCGCTGTCTATTTTTTCAAAGTAATCGGCGCCGGAAAATACTACCTGTTCTTCTTCGGTTTCGTTAAAAAAGTCTTTCAGATCGGTGCCGAGACACTGTAACATATCGACGAGCGTAGCGATGGAGGGGGAGGTAAGGTCACGTTCTACTTGGGAAATAAAGCCTTTTGATAATTCCGCCCGGTCGGCGAGTTCTTCCTGAGTCAGTCCTTTCAGAATCCGCAATTCCCTTATTTTTCTTCCTATTTCCATTGAAATTTTCCTCCGTATCCCCACAACTAAACAAAAAGTTTACTAAAACTAAACAACGCTGTCATAAATTATACTAAATTTTGCACATAAGTCAATTGAAATTTTTAAAATCTATTAACAAAATATTTTGAATATGGTAAGATGATTTAGTACGGACAGAGATTCTTTTTATATAATGAAAAAGACGGAGGCTTGGAGGATATTTCTATGGAAAAAGAAAATTCTATGAAAAAAGAAAAATATGTTGCATATGTCTCTTCTTATACGATGAAGGACAACCATGGTATTAAAATTTATGACGTGGATATGGAGAACGGCCGCTTTTCGGAATGGAAAGAGATCGAGATTACAAATTCCTCTTACATTACACATTCTCATAATCTGAAATATTTGTATTCCATTACCGATCAGGGAGTAGTAGCTTTTAAAGTCATGGAAGACGGGGATCTGGAGCTGATCAACCGGGCCTCGATTAACGGGATGAGGGGATGTTTCCTGTCTACGGATCATGAAAGCAGATTTCTATTTGTGGGAGGGTACCATGACGGTAAGATCACGGTGCTTCGCTTAAACGAGGACGGCAGTGTGGGTGAGATTACGGAGGAGATCTTCCATAAAGGGATTGGCAGCGTCGCCGAAAGAAATTTCAGGCCTCATGTAAACTGCGTTAAGATGACGAGGGACAATAAATATCTTTGCGCGGCGGATCTGGGCATGGATCATGTCAATGTTTACCGCCTGAACCATGAGACGGGAAGGCTGACGCAGGTGGATGTGGTCAGAAGCGAGCTGGAGTCTGCTCCAAGGCATTTGGTATTCAGCACGGACGGAAAGTTTATGTATGTCGTCCACGAGCTGAAAAATTATATAGAAGTTTATACTTATGAAGAAAGGGATCATAATCCTTATTTTGAAAAGATACAAAGAATCTCTACGATAGACAGTAATAATAACAGCGGCGTAGCTGCCAGCGCCCTTAAGTTTTCATGGGACCATGAGTATCTGTTAAGCTCCAATGCAGGAGACAACAGCGTCATTCTCTATAATGTAGACCATAAGGAAGGGACTTTGGAAGAGATACTGTGCCTTCCTATCAGCGGGGAATATCCCAAAGACGCGGCGCTGTTTCCGGACTGCAGGCATTTGGTATCGCTAAATCATGAGTCCGACAGCCTGACTTTCTTTACCGTGCATGTGGAGGATAAAGTGATCGTAATGAACGGGCCGGAACTGCCGGTTGACAAACCGAACTGCGTTTTGTTCCACAAGGTGATATCGGAGTAAAAGAATAAGGACGAAAAAATAAAGACGAAAAGAGACTGCCCCGATCGGGCAGTCTTTTTATTAAACTGAAGATTTATTCCGGAAGATAAAATTTGCGGACGGCGTCCATTCTGGCGGTCATATTTAGCAGAAGGGCGTCAAAAATCGTGACTGCCGTCATGGCCTCTACGACGACGACGGCGCGGGGGACGATGATAGGATCATGGCGTCCTTTTATATTGACCGTGATTTCCTCCCCGCTTTGACTGACCGTTTCCTGTGCGGAAAAGATCGAGGGGGTGGGCTTTACATAGGCCCGTAAGAGCAGGTCCGAGCCGTCGCTGATCCCGCCCAGTATTCCTCCCGCATGATTGGTCTTTTTGGTAATTTTACCGTCTTTGATACAAAAAGCGTCGTTGTTTTTACTTCCTGTAGCGCGACAGACCTGACAGCCGTCGCCGATCTCTATCGCTTTTATTGCGCCCACGGACATGATTGCTTTCGAAAGATTGGCGTCCAGTTTTTCAAAAACAGGATCGCCTATTCCGGCAGGCAGACCGGTTACCCTGCATTCGATCACACCGCCGGCAGAATCCAGATCCTTTTTACAGCTTTCCAGATAGGCTTCGGCTTTTTGGGAAGCTTTTCTGTCGGGCATACAGGTAGGCGTTTCCAAAATGGCGGAAACGTCAAAAGCGTCCATATCGGCGTCGATGTCTCCGATACTTTTGGCATAGGCCAAAATACCGATCCCCAACTGTTTTAGCGCGGCGGAAGCGACGGCGCCGGCAGCCACGCGGCCAACCGTTTCCCTGCCGGAAGACCGTCCGCCGCCGCGGTAGTCGCGGAAACCGTATTTGGCGTCAAACGTATAGTCCGCATGTCCGGGGCGGTAATATGAAGAGATTTCACTGTAATCGTTAGACTTTTGGGAAGTGTTTCTTACCAGCATGGAAATCGGGGTTCCGGTAGTGCGGCCCTCAAAAATACCGGACAAGATCTCCACTTCGTCGGCTTCTTTCCGGGGAGTGGAGATTTTTGTCTGTCCGGGTTTTCGTCTGTCTAAAAACTTTTGGATATCCGAAGCCTGCAACGGAATGCCCGCAGGGCAGCCGTCGACCACGACGCCCAGTCCCGCGCCGTGGGATTCTCCCCATGTTGTAATTTTAAAGATCGTACCGAATGATGAACCAGCCATATGAGACCTCCTGTGTTTTCTGACATAATCAGCAAAATTTTAAATAACCGCTTTAGAGCGTGTCTGAAAATTCATTCCTGACATCTGCACGCCCCACTTTGCGTGATATTTGCACCAAATTCAGGTTACATAGCCCGCTATGCGCCCTTCATTTGGCACAAATCTCCCACAAATTGTGACGCACATCTGCCAGAAAGCAATTTTCAGACACGCTCCAGCAGTTAAAAAAATAGATGGACCATTATTTTATGCATTATAACATAAAATGACCGGGCGTACATGTTCTTACAAAAATTTGTGAAATTTTCTTGCCGGGCGTTTAGGATATTCAGTATAATCATGTATCATGTTTATAAAAACCGAATGATACTGTGGGAACGGGAGAAAGCGGAATGCTGGAAGGGAGAAATAGTAAGGTTGATATTATCAGGGGCGTGGCGGTTATATTGGTCATGACCGGACATGGGATCGATCTGCTGATCAAAAAAAATATAATGCCGGAGAAATTAGGCTGGGAAATTTATAATATCATTTATATGTTTCATATGCCGTTATTTTTTCTGATTGCAGGGTATGTGTATCAAAGTAATCGTGAAAAAATAGCGCATATTGTCATAAAAAATGTTATAACATGTTATGTTCCATATCTGTTTTTGAACTATTTATATTGGATTGAGAGAGCGGCGGCATCCCGTTTACCGGGCGTGCATTTGGATCAAAGCGTGACGGGGTTTTCCTGGAAGGAACTATTACGGCTATCATACGGGGGAGACGGATTAACATGGTTTTTGTTAAGTTTTATGTTAGTAAGGATACTTTTTAATATATTAGACACATATGTTTCCGGAAAAGCGGCGTTTATCTGTTTTTCCGTATTGTTCTGGATAGCCTTTGCTTTCCCGCAAAACAGAATCCTGACGCTTGTTGTTTGTGTGAATGTCATCGCTTTTGGAATAGTCAGGTACAGGGAAAATCATTTTGATATTCTTGTTAAACTTTTGATAGGGGGCCGGTTTTTTTGATCTATATGCTATATGCACGGTATATTCCCGATATAAAGCTTTTCATTCTATGTGGAAAATATAGTATGGTCATTTATATGATGCATGGACTTTCACAGTTCTTAAGTTATTACATTGCAGTTCGGATTTTTCATATGCAGGCCTGTTTTGGAATATTAGGTTTGATGTTATTTTTACAATTGCTGTTTTCCTGTGCGGCGGTTAAGGCGATGCAAAAAGCAGAGTGGCTGCAGCTAATCTTTTATCCATATAAGTACATGATAAAGAAAAAGCGCAAATAGGGATGCCGGACCTAAGATGATGACAAATTATCGAATGCATGTTCTTGAAAGCAGAAGAATCTCCCCGATTTATGAAGAATTTTGTAATTATTTGAAAAAAATATGTACAATCTGTAATTTTGTGCTATTATAAATTGTAGTATCTTAGAGCGCATTTTATTAGTAATTTGCGCCATTGAGGGAATGATAATTTGTAGATTTTGAGAGAAAAGGATTGCTTTTATGATGGATAAGGCATATAAAGAGAAAGTGGTATCGGCCGTTTTAAAACCTGCCGATAATCATAAATATTTAAAGCCTCTGTTGGTCATATGCGTGGGAGTCATACTTTTTATGTGTTTCGTTTTCGGATACCTTGCTTCAAACAGAAAACGGTTTTCGTCACTGGCTATTATCCTGATGCTGTTTACAGTCGGCAGCAGCTTTTCTTTTCCCGTATTTTCGGAAGGCATGAGCGAAGTGACACAGGACGGTAAAAATGGGGAAGGGGCTGTACGGGAAGGAACGGAAGATTATGACTATGAGTTAAAGCTTGCCAGTGAAAGCGATATACGGCCGGAAGACGTGGAGATTTTAGACGACGACGATGTTTTGGAAGGATACGAGGATGCCGAACTTCACGGTATGGAAAATGCAGACGGCTATACGCTGGATGATATTTTGGAAGGGAATATGCAGTATTCCGACAGGACCCGGGCGGCAGACAGGGCGGAAGAAGAGGTCGTTTTTGACAAAGACGACTGGAGGCTGGTGCTGATTAACAAACAGCATCCGATTCCGGAGGATTATGAATTTACTTTAGGGACGATCAAAGGCGGCATGAAGTGCGACGAGCGTATTCTGGGCGATTTGATCGCCATGTTTCAGGCGGCGAAAGAAGACGGGATCAATTTGGAGATCCGTTCCCCTTATAGGGATATGAGCAGGCAGGAGATGCTTTTCGGCAAAAAGATCAAGCTTTATATGGACAGGGGTATGTCCTATATGGAAGCATATAGTTACGCGTCGCGGGCCGTAACCGTGCCGGGGGCAAGCGAACATCAGATAGGGCTTGCCATTGATATTACTTCCGATACCTATAAGACCTTAACCGAAGGTTTTGCGGATACGCGGGCGGGTAAGTGGCTTGCGGAACATAGCTGCGAATACGGATTTATCGTCCGTTATCCCCTCGGTAAAGAATATATAACGGGGATCGAGTATGAACCGTGGCATTTCCGCTATGTAGGTGTGGACGCCGCGACGGCGATCACCCAGCAGGGGCTTTGTCTGGAAGAATTTGTGGAGGGACTATAAATTTTACGACATCTTTTCATAAGAACCGCGAAAGTATTTGTTGAGATTTATTTTTAACCTGAGAGTATTTCTGAAGGCCGTGAAGGCAACGGAAAATTCTAAAAATTTTAAAATATATAGAAAGTACGCAGCGCGGACTTTCTATTATTTTGTAAAGGATCATTTTCAAAGCCGGTAAGGCAGCCGGCAGTAACCTAATATTTTACCGGAGGAAATATATGTACCGATTATTGAAGCAGGAAGGAAGAGCCAAAAGAGGAGAATTTGAAACCGTACACGGCGTGATACAGACGCCGGTCTTTATGAATGTAGGAACCGCTGCGGCCATAAAGGGCGCCGTGTCCACCGGGGATCTGGAACAGATCGGGACGCAGGTGGAATTATCCAATACCTACCATCTTCATGTGCGCCCCGGAGACCGGATCATAAAGCAGATGGGCGGACTTCATAAGTTCATGTCGTGGGAGAAACCGATCCTGACCGATTCGGGCGGCTTTCAGGTATTTTCACTTGCCGGGTTAAGAAAGATCAAAGAAGAAGGCGTATACTTTCATTCCCACATAGACGGCCAGAAAATTTTTATGGGACCGGAAGAAAGTATGCAGATCCAGTCCAATCTTGCATCCACCATTGCAATGGCTTTCGACGAATGTCCTTCCAGCGTAGCGGACAGGGGCTATGTGCAGGCTTCTGTGGAAAGGACGACAAGATGGCTCGCCCGTTGTAAGGACGAAATGGCGAGACTGAACGGTTTGGAGGACACTATCAATAGAAAACAGATGTTATTTGGAATCAATCAGGGTGCCATATACGACGATATCCGCATTGAACATGCTAAGAGGATCAGGGAGTTCGATCTGGACGGTTATGCGGTAGGAGGTCTTGCGGTAGGGGAGAGCCATGAGGAAATGTATCATATTTTAGAGGAGACCGTTCCCTATCTCCCGGTAGATAAACCGACGTATCTGATGGGAGTCGGTACGCCCGCCAATATTTTGGAAGGGGTGGAAAGAGGCGTTGATTTTTTTGACTGTGTATATCCTACGAGAAACGGACGTCACGGACATTTGTACACGAATCAGGGAAAGATCAATCTGTTCAACGCCAAATACGAAACGGATGAAAATCCCATTGAAGCGGGCTGCGGCTGCCCTGCGTGCAGACGCTATTCAAGGGCCTATATCAGACATCTTTTGAAGGCGAAAGAAATGTTGGGAATGCGGCTTTGCGTCCTCCACAATCTTTATTTTTACAATACGATGATGGAAGAGATCAGGAATGCATTAGATGCAGGGGAATTTGCCGCTTATAAAAAGCGAAAACTGGACGGTATGGGACAGAAGCATTAAAAAACTATAAAAAATGGCATTTTCATCGGAAAATGCTTGCCCAAAGCAAAAACCTTGTGTATTATATCTTTTAGGCGGTTTTCGAACAGAAACCGGTTTGAAAACAAAGACCAAAAGTAGGAGGAAATACGGATGGGTATTTTTATGACAGCAGGCGGCATGGTATTGGAAGCGGCGGGCGGCGCCACACCGGAAACTGCCGGCGGTGCAGCGGGCGCTGGGATCATGATGGTCCTGTATATTGTTATGTTTGGTGCGATCATTTATTTTATGATGATCCGTCCCCAAAAGAAAGAACAGAAAAAAATGGCGGCAATGCTCTCTACATTGGAAATAGGAGACTGTGTGCTGACAAACAGCGGATTTTACGGAATTATCATTGATATTACGGACGATACCGTGATCGTGGAATTCGGTAACAATAAGAACTGCCGTATTCCTATGCAGAAAACGTCGATTGCACAGATCGAGAAGGCGAATGCAGAATCATAAAGGGATGCTGACCGTTTGTAATTCATGGTAAATAGCTCTGCTTATTTACCATGATGTCCGTTCCGGAATATCGTTCAAAGTACAGCCGTCCGGATGCTCTATGCCGTGAAGCTCAGCGTCTTCGTACAAAGATGGGCAATAGCAGCGTGTTAATAAAGTTTTTTGGGAATGATAAGGTGGAAATCCATGAAAAGAAGCCGGTTATCATATGATGAGTGGAAATGTATCGTTTCTAAAGACATATCCGGGAAAACAATAAATTCGGAATTGCTGAACGGATATATCGGTCTTATAGATATCAAAGAGGTAGACAAAGCGCAGATTTGGAAATATAACGGAGAAGAGATCGTAGTCTGTGATAAAGGAAGGAAATGGCTGTCGATTCTGCCTTGTGATGATTGGTATTGTATTACGGCTATGCTGGATGAAAATGAAAAAATTCTGTTGTGGTATATTGATATGATAGCGGCGCAGGGGATTGATGCGGACGGAATACCTTATTTTGACGACTTATATCTGGATCTGATAGTCTATCCGGACGGGACGGTAATCGTTGATGATATGGACGAACTGGAAGACGCGTTATCAAAAGGGGATATTACGCAGGAACAATTTGATCTTGCACTCGGAACCAGCCATAAATTGCAGCAGGGAATATTAAGCGATATTTCTTCGTTTATAGAATTTACAGGAAAGTGTTATGGGATCGTGAAAGGAAGTAATAACCGATCCTGACAAGATACCGATCATGGCCGGATTGATATTTCGGGATTAGTACATAGAAAACGCTTATATGAAAAGAGGTTAAATATGTTTCCGCGTTATGGCGTTATGAACGGAAAGAGGATGGGTAATTAGAAAGGGCTGCCGGCGGCGGTTCTTTTTTGTTGCAGATCAGTGCGCAGCCGCGGGCGAAGCTTATGGTATTGAAATAACGTGAAGTTATGAAAAATATAATCAATATGTATTTGAGGAATGCTCTGCACTGTGATAATATATTATGTAACAATATTTTAACGGCAGATCTAAAGAAACGCCAATCACCGTTTGCCCTGTGCCGTTTAAAATGATATATTGTAATGGAAACAAAAAAGTAAAATAAGTGGAGGATCGTTATGAAGCTGAATATTACATGTATTCCCGGCGACGGGATCGGACCTGAGATCGTGGCGGAGGCGAAGAAAGTGCTAGACCATGTAGCGCTTCAATTCGGCCATGAGATTGTATATACGGATATTTTGATGGGAGGCGCGTCCATCGACGTACACGGCGTGCCGCTGACGGACGAGGCGATAGAAACGGCAAAAAATGCGGACGCGGTGCTGATGGGTTCTATCGGAGGGGATACGACCACCTCCCCGTGGTATAAACTTGCTCCTGAATTAAGGCCGGAAGCAGGGCTTTTAAAGATCCGGAAGGCGTTGAACCTGTTTGCCAATTTAAGGCCGGCCGTACTTTATGATGAACTGGCGGCTGCATGTCCCTTAAAAGAGGAAATCAGTAAAGCCGGATTCGATCTGCTGATCATGCGGGAACTGACCGGCGGCCTTTATTTCGGAGAAAGAAAGACCGTGACGGAAAACGGAGTCAGGAAAGCGGTGGATACGCTTACTTATAATGAAGAAGAGATCCGCCGCATAGCCATAAAGGGTTTTGATATTGCCAGAAAGCGTAAAAAGAAAGTTACCAGTGTGGACAAGGCCAATGTGCTGGATTCTTCCAGACTTTGGAGGGCTGTGACAGAAGAAGTAGCGAAGGATTACCCCGACGTTACGCTGGAACATATGCTGGTAGATAACTGCGCCATGCAGTTGGTAAAAGATCCGGCGCAGTTTGACGTGATTTTAACAGAGAATATGTTTGGTGATATTCTTTCAGATGAAGCGAGTATGGTGACCGGATCGATCGGTATGCTCGCCTCCGCGAGTTTAAACGATACTAAATTCGGGCTTTACGAACCCAGCCACGGTTCAGCGCCGGACATTGCGGGGAAAAACATAGCCAATCCCATCGCGACTATTTTAAGCGCGGCAATGATGCTTAGGTATTCTTTTGATCTGGACAGAGAGGCCGATGCGGTAGAAGCTGCGGTAAAGCAGGTATTAAAAGAAGGATACCGTACAATAGACATTATGTCCGAAGGCTGCACGCAGGTAAGCTGCAGTGAGATGGGCAGCCTGTTGGCGGAAAGGATAGGCTGAGAACAATTTTAAAGTACCGCAGGCAGACAAAGCTTGCGATGATAGGATGTAGCGGGGTTTGTGTCTTCGCGCTGCTTGCCGCAAACTCGTAATCCATCTATGGATTTGCACAGAAAACAGCGCAGAAATGGAGTGAAAAATGAGAAGTGATTCAGTAACGAAAGGAACACAGCAGGCTCCTCACAGAAGTCTGTTTAACGCGCTTGGGTATACGGAAGAGGAAAGAAACCGTCCGTTGATCGGTATTGTCAGCTCTTACAATGAGATCGTACCCGGGCACATGAATTTAGATAAAATAGTAGAAGCCGTGAAAATGGGTGTTGCCATGGCTGGCGGAACTCCCATCGTATTTCCGGCGATCGCGGTCTGCGACGGAATTGCAATGGGACATATCGGAATGAAATATTCCCTTGTTACAAGAGATTTAATCGCAGATTCTACGGAATGTATGGCGATGGCTCACGGTTTTGACGGCCTCGTATGCATCCCGAATTGTGATAAAAACGTACCGGGGCTTTTGATGGCGGCGGCAAGGATCAATATTCCCACGATCTTCGTATCCGGCGGCCCCATGCTTGCGGGAAGGGTAAAGGGAGAGAAGAGAAGCCTTTCGTCTATTTTTGAAGCGGTAGGAAGCGTGGCGAACGGAACGATGACAATGGAAGATCTGACGGAGTTTGAAGAAAAAGTCTGCCCGACCTGCGGTTCCTGTTCCGGTATGTATACCGCAAATTCCATGAACTGCCTGACGGAGGCGCTGGGAATGGGGCTTCGCGGAAACGGGACGATTCCTGCCGTTTACTCCGAAAGAATCCGGCTTGCCAAACATGCGGGTATGCAGATCATGGAACTGGTAAAACAGGATATCAAACCGAGAGACATCATGACCGAAAAGGCATTTTTAAACGCCCTTACCGTGGATATGGCATTGGGTTGTTCTACCAATTCCATGCTGCATCTTCCGGCCATCGCCCATGAAGCGGGAGTAGATCTGGATCTGGACATTGCCAATGAACTGTCGGCTAAAACGCCGAATCTCTGCCATCTTGCCCCGGCCGGCCCTACTTATATGGAAGACTTAAACGAAGCGGGCGGCGTGTATGCGGTCATGAAGGAACTGACGAAAAAGGATCTGCTGCATACGGATCTTATCACCGTTACGGGAAAGACCGTCGGAGAGAATATAGCAGGCGCAGTAAATAAAAACCCTGAAGTGATCCGTCCCGTGGAGAATCCTTATTCCGAGACAGGCGGTATTGCGATCTTAAAGGGAAATCTGGCTCCGGACTCAGGCGTTGTAAAACGTTCCGCAGTCGTACCGGAGATGATGGTCCATGAAGGCCCGGCAAGAGTATTTGACTGTGAAGAGGACGCAATCGCAGCGATCAAAGGCGGAAAAATCGTAGCGGGAGACGTGGTTGTGATCCGTTATGAAGGGCCGAAAGGCGGACCGGGCATGAGAGAAATGTTAAATCCTACTTCTGCGATCGCAGGCATGGGACTTGGCTCCAGCGTAGCCCTGATCACGGACGGACGTTTTTCCGGCGCCTCCAGAGGCGCTTCCATCGGCCATGTTTCTCCTGAAGCGGCAGTGGGCGGTCCTATCGCCTTTGTGGAAGAAGGGGACATCATCAGTATCAATATTCCGGAAAATAAACTGGACGTAAAGGTTTCCGCAGAAGAACTGGAAGCAAGAAAGGCAAAATGGCAGCCTAGAGAACCGAAAGTGACGACGGGATACCTGTCCAGATATAGAGAACTGGTAACAAGCGGAAACCGGGGCGCGATTTTGGAAGTGCCGAAAAATAAATAAGAAAGGATGACAAAGATGCGGCTTACAGGTGCAGAAATCGTAGTGGAATGTTTGAAGGAGCAGGGCGTAGATACCGTTTTCGGGTATCCGGGAGGCTCTATTTTGAATATTTATGACGCATTATACAAACACAGTGACGAGATCAGGCATATCCTGACTTCCCATGAGCAGGGCGCGGCACATGCGGCGGACGGTTATGCAAGGGCAACGGGAAAAGTCGGCGTCTGTCTCGCAACGAGCGGGCCGGGAGCGACGAATCTGGTAACGGGGATCGCTACGGCTTATATGGATTCCGTCCCGATGGTTGCGATCACTGCCAACGTGACGCTGCCGCTTCTGGGAAAGGATTCCTTTCAGGAAGTGGATATTGCAGGCGTGACCATGCCGATCACGAAACACGGATATATCGTAAAAGACATTAACATATTGGCTGACACGATCAGAAAGGCGTTTCAGATCGCAAAAAGCGGACGTCCCGGTCCGGTGCTCGTAGATATTACAAAGGACGTTACCGCTAATCTTTGCGAGTATACGAAAAAAGAACCGGAAAGACCAAAACAGGGGAAACGCTATACCGACGAAGACATTAATAAGGCATTGGAACTGATCGATAACGCCCAAAAACCGTATATCTATTTGGGAGGAGGCGCGATTCTTTCCGAAGCATCCGAAGAAGTCAGGACATTTGCGAAGAAAATAGACGCTCCTGTCTGCGATACCCTGATGGGAAAGGGCGCTTACGACGGACGTGATGAATTATATACCGGAATGATTGGTATGCATGGTACAAAAACTTCCAATTTCGGCGTTTGCGAGTGCGATCTTCTGATTGCCCTTGGGGCAAGATTTTCGGATCGTGTAGTAGGCAATCCGTCCAAATTTGCAAGCAATGCCAAAATATTGCAGATCGATATCGACGCGGCGGAAATCAATAAAAACATTAAGACGGACGCTTCTGTGGTGGGCGACTTGAAAACGGTTTTAAACGAACTGAACGGGAAACTGGAACAAAAAGAGAACAAGGAGTGGACGGATCATATCAAAGAGTTAAAAGAAAAATATCCGCTCAGATATGATGACGAGGGGCTTTCTTGTCCTTATATCATCGAAGAGATCGACCGGATCACGGAAGGAAAGGCGCTTATTACTACGGATGTGGGACAGCATCAGATGTGGGCGGCGCAATACTATAGATATTCCGAGCCAAGGACGTTTTTATCTTCAGGAGGACTCGGTACGATGGGATACGGGCTTGGAGCCTGCATCGGGGCAAAAACGGGAAGACCGGAGAAAGTCTGCATCAATATTGCCGGAGACGGGTGTTTCCGTATGAACATGAACGAACTGGCAACGGCAAGCCGCTACCATATTCCTATCGTCCAAGTGGTGATCAATAATCATGTGCTTGGTATGGTACGCCAGTGGCAGACACTGTTTTATGACCACAGATATTCCCAGACCGTACTAAACGACAGCGTAGATTTTTGTATGGTAGCGAAGGGGCTTGGCTGCGAAGCCATACGCGTTACGAAAAAGGAAGAAGTGGCGCCGGCATTGGAGAAAGCGCTGGCTTTAAACGGTCCGGTCCTGATTGAATGCGTGATTCCGGAGGATGATAAAGTATTTCCGATGGTTCCGGCAGGAGCGCCGATCAGCGAGGCGTTTGACGGAGAAGATTTAAAGGCAAGATAAATACGGAAGAACCTTCCTGTTTGATGGTAATGCTATGAAAAAGAAATCGTTATTAACCTTAGTTTTTAGTATAGTTGTTATATCGTTTATGCTTGCCGGCTTCTATCTGGGGCTGGCAGGTTATTATTCCGGCGGCTTCGGTTACGGGATCTGGGTGAACGGCGTCTACTGCACGGGCAGGAGCGTGGAAGAGATCGATGCGGCTCTTAAGGAACAGTTTGAAGAGACAGAGTTTGAGGTTCTTTTTGAAGACGGAACAAAAGAAAAGTTTGCTCTTCAGGACATTTCTTATGAGATCGATTATAAAAGACCTCTGCGGGTACTGCAGGATACGCAGAACCCCTACCATTGGTTCGAAAACTTAAAAAAAAGAACCGGGAATACGATCGTACCGGAAATCACATTTGACGAAGCGGAGCTTACGGAAACGATAGAAGGGTTTACGGCGGTCAAAGCCGCGGAAAAAATAAAAGAACAGGAAGTTAAAATCGTAAAAACAGGACAGGGTTATGTACTTTTAAACAAGGCAGAGCATATCTTAGACAAAGAACAATTGATTTTTCACGTTGAAAACGCTTTAAAAACCGGGAAATACCAAATGGAGACTTCCGAAGAGTGCTACAAAGATGTCCTGCTTACAAGGGTGGACGAAAAACTGCTTTCCTTATGGGAAAAGCTGAAGGTATTTCAAAGCTGTGAGATTCTTTATGATATGGGAGACGAGACGGTATGCGTGGACGCGTCGGTAGTATGCGACTGGCTCACGGTAACGGAACAGGGAGAACCCTATCTGAACGAAGAAGGCGAGCTTGTACTTGACGAAAACAAACTGAAAGATTTTGTGAACCGGCTTGCGGAAGAATACGATACGCTGGGAAAAGAGAGGGAATTTCAGGCGACAAGGGGCGATACCGTGACGATAGAAGGCGGCACTTATGGCAGTAAGTTAAACAAACAGGCGGAGATCGCCTATCTTACCGATGCTTTTCTTGCAGGAAAAAAGGAGCGGCATGTGCCGGAATACATACAGGAGGCGTATTTCCGGGGAAAAGACGATATAGGAGACACCTATATTGAGATTGATATGACGGAACAGCAAATGTATTACTATGTAGACGGCGAGATCTATGAACAGGCGCCCATTGTTACCGGGAATATGGTACGCAATATGAGTACGCCGGAGGGTATATGTTTTGTATACGCCAAGCAGAAAAACAGGGTACTCCGGGGCAGTAATTATGCATCTTTTGTGAATTTCTGGGTTCCTGTCAGAGGCAATATCGGGATTCATGACGCTCCGTGGCGCAGCTCTTACGGAGAAGAGATTTACAAAACGAACGGTTCTCACGGATGTATCAATACGCCTTATGAAGAGATGAAAAATATTTATGAGCATGTTGAGATCGGAACGCCGGTCGTTATGTTTTATTAAATCATAAAATCCGGTTTCTTAATGAATTTCTTAATGTAATTTGCTAAAGTGATTGACGAAACCGCTATTTGTGGTTACAATGAAGGTTATGTATGGAACGAATACGGCATATTTTCGGATATTGCGGTATTTGACTGACTAAGTCAAACAAGAATTTATTATGAGGAGGAAATGAAAGTGTCCAGAGTATACAATTTTTCAGCAGGTCCCGCGGTTTTACCGGAAGAAGTTTTAAGAGAAGCCGCAGACGAAATGTTAGATTACAGGGGAACGGGAATGTCCGTTATGGAGATGAGCCACCGCTCCAAAGCCTATGATACGATTATCAAAGAAGCGGAGGCTGATTTAAGGGAACTTATGAACATACCCGACAATTATAAGGTGCTTTTTTTGCAGGGCGGCGCAAGCCAGCAGTTTGCAATGATCCCTATGAATCTGATGAAGAACGGCGTTGCGGATTATATCGTGACCGGACAGTGGGCGAAAAAGGCGTATCAGGAAGCCTGCATTTACGGAAAAGCGAATAAAATTGCGTCCTCTGAAGACCAGACATTTTCTTATATTCCGGATTGTTCGGATCTTCCGATCTCCGAAGATGCGGACTATGTTTATATTTGTGAAAACAATACCATTTACGGTACAAAATTTAAGACGCTGCCCAATACGAAAGGAAAAACGTTGGTAGCGGACGTATCTTCCTGCTTTTTATCAGAACCCGTGGATGTGACGAAATACGGCGTGATCTATGGCGGCGTACAGAAAAACATCGGCCCTGCGGGCGTAGTAATTGTAATTATCAGGGAAGATCTGATTACGGAAGATACTTTGCAAAAAACGCCTACCATGTTAAAGTATAAAACCCATGCGGACGCAGATTCTTTATACAATACGCCGCCTGCATACGGTATTTATATTTGTGGAAAAGTCTTTAAGTGGATCAAGAAAATGGGCGGATTGGAAGCAATGAAAAAGCACAACGAGGCAAAAGCAAAGATCCTCTATGATTTTCTTGACGAAAGCAAACTGTTTAAGGGCACGGTAAGAAAAGAAGACCGCTCCCTTATGAATGTTCCTTTTGTAACGGGAAACGACGACTTGGACGCTAAATTTGTAAAAGAAGCGAAAGAGGCCGGCTTTGAAAACTTAAAAGGACACAGAAGCGTAGGCGGTATGCGCGCCAGCATTTATAATGCCATGCCTATTGAAGGGGTGGAAAAACTGGTAGAATTTATGAAAAAATTTGAAGCTGAGAATGCATAAGCAAGGCAGAGGGAGGATGGAAAATATGTTTCAATATCATTGCCTGAATCCGATCGCAGGGGTCGGACTGGAAAATTTTACCGATAACTATGAAAAAACAGAGGATGTGAACAGCGCGCAGGGAATCCTTGTCAGAAGCGCATCTATGCACGAAATGGAATTTTCCGATACGCTGCTTGCCATTGCAAGGGCCGGAGCGGGCGTAAACAATATCCCGCTGGATAAATGCGCGGAAAAGGGAATCGTTGTCTTTAACACTCCCGGAGCCAATGCAAACGGCGTAAAAGAATTAGTGATCGCAGGAATGCTTTTGGCGTCCAGAGACATCGTAGGCGGCATTAACTGGGTAGAGAGCGAAAAAGAAGATGCGGATATTGCCAAGAAAGCCGAAAAAGAAAAGAAACATTTTGCAGGAACGGAGATTCAGGATAAAAAACTCGGCATCATCGGTCTTGGCGCGATCGGCGTTAAAGTTGCCAACGTAGCTAAACATCTTGGCATGGAAGTATACGGTTACGATCCGTATGTTTCCGTCGATGCGGCATGGAATTTAAGCCGCGACGTAAAACATGTGCTCAATGTAGACGAGATTTATGAAACCTGTGATATTATTACGATCCATGTGCCGCTTTTGGATTCCACCAAGGGAATGATCGACAAAGAAGCCATTGCTAAAATGAAAGACGGCGTGATCATTTTGAATTTTGCAAGAGATCTTTTAGCAAAAGAAGAGGATATTTTGGAAGGAATCAAGGCAGGAAAAGTAAGGAAGTATGTATCCGACTTCCCGAATCCTACGACGGCAGGAAAAGAAGGCTGCATCGTGATCCCGCATCTTGGCGCGTCTACGGAAGAATCGGAAGATAACTGCGCAAAAATGGCAGTAAAAGAGCTGGTAAATTATTTGGAAAACGGCAACATTATAAACAGTGTCAATTATCCCAACTGCGATATGGGCGTTTGCAGCCAGATGGGAAGAATCGCCATTTTCCACAAAAACGTAGCCAATATGATTACGAAGTTTACCGCATGTTTCGGTGAAAATAATATCAATATCACGGATATGACAAATAAATCCAAAGGAGAGGTCGCGTATACGATGCTGGATGTGGAGTCGGCGATCACACAGGATATTGTTGAAAAATTGCAGAATATTGACGGCGTTTTCCGTGTCCGGGTGGTAAAGGGATGATATGCTTATATTAAGGAGCATTAAGATAAAATGAAGATAAAAGAAAAAGAGAACAACAACATCTTAGAAGATGATCTGGAATTGGAAGATCTGGATATAAGTGAAGAGTTTCATGAAGATCATGACGACCTTTATGACGAAGAGAAGGAGCATCACAAGAAATTGTCTATGATCCTTCACTTTTTCATGGCGATGGCGGCTATCGTTATTGTGGTGGTGATCGTATCCGTGCTGATGATCCAAAATAACCCGATCGTTTATAATGATATCGATGCTTCAGGAATCACGGTATCCGGCGTATATCAGAGCATTGTGGAGCGGGATGAGGACGAAGACGGTGTAAATACCGCGGAAAATCATGTAGAAAATAAAGTTTCCATTACGGTGCTGACACAGGACTCGGACGTTCCGACCGTACTTTTAGAGGGTGTATTGACTCAGATGCACGGAATGGACGTATGTTTTTCGAAGGACAGCAGCAGAGGGTATTACGCTGCCTGCTTTACAAGCGGAAATACTACCTATCTGCTGGAAACGGAAGAAATTAATAAAAAGCAGTTTACGAAAGCGGTAGAACAGTTTATTAAGGATCAGTATTAAACGGTACGACAGGATAACGCTGTGTATTCCGGCCGCTTTGGCTGATACGGATATGAAAAAAAGCACTTTGCGTATTTCCCTGACAGGGGGAGGCGAAGTGCTTTTTTCGTTTTATCAAATCTTTAAATCGTCGAAATCCAAATAATCCTGTTTGAACTGTTCTTGTTTTTTTGCGCCTGCGGTGCTTGCAAGATCCATATAGCGTATAAAAACGTCTTCTACGGATGCATTTTGCTCTTGCGCAATGGTTTCCATGATCGGCCTTAACTTATCAAGCTGAACGGAGATCCTTGTTTTTTCAGCGTCCATGTCAGCCATGACTTCTTCGGCATATGCGGTGATCCGGTCAAGGAAGAGTTTATCGTCTTCATTCATCATATCTTATCCTTTCTAATCCTATGGTTCCTGTGGGCAATGAGCCGGCCGGCTGATGCGTCTGCACGGGCGTCTGACCGGCGCTGCGGCGCCGGGGGCGCTTGCCGCCCTCAGGTGTTATGACTGTTTCCGGCATTTATTTTAGCACTAAGGAGCATATCTGTCAAAACATTGATCCGGAGACAGGCGCTTTCTTATTCGAAAGAAATAGCAAGAAATATTGTGAATGGCGTTGTATTAAAAAGGGGAATTTGTTAAAATTAAAACAGCAAATATGAGAAAAGAGGACAAAACTATGGCAGTGATCGAACCGTTTCGGGCATATCGCCCGAAAAAGGGCTTAGAGGGAAAGATAGCGGCCCTGCCCTATGACGTTTATGACCGGGAAGAGGCAAAAAAGGAGGTGGAAAAAGAACCCCTTTCTTTTTTGAAGATAGACCGGGCGGAAACGAATTTTCCCGATTCAGTGGATACTTATGACGACCGCGTCTATGAAAAAGCGGCTGAGCTTTTAAAGGAAATGACGGATCAGGGATATTTCGTACAGGAAGAGAAAGCTTGCTTTTATCTTTACGAACAGATCATGGACGGGCGCAGCCAGACGGGAATCGCTGCCTGTGCCAGCGTGGAGGATTATTGTACGCAGGTGATCAAAAAGCATGAAAATACAAGGGCGGATAAAGAGGAGGACCGCATCCGCCATGTGGATGCATGCAGCGCACAGACCGGGCCGATTTTTTTAGCTTACCGGTATTGTGAAGAAATAGACAAAATAGTAAAAGAAGTAAAAAAGACTGCGCCGGAGTATGACTTTGTGTCGGACGACGGAATTACGCACAGAGTATGGGTGGTGGCCGATCCCCAAAAGCTGCAGAAGATCACGGAAGAATTTGCGGCGATGGAGAGTATTTATATCGCGGACGGGCATCACAGATGCGCTTCTGCAGTAAAAGTAGCGTTAAAGAGGAAAGCGGAAAATCCCTGCCATACCGGAAAGGAAGAATATAACCGGTTTTTATCGGTTCTGTTTCCTGATAAAGAACTGATGATCATGGATTACAACAGGGTGGTAAAGGATCGGAAAGGAAAGACGAAGGAAGAGATCCTTTCGTGGATCGGAAAAGAATTTTCGGTGGAAAGGAAGGGAAAAGAGGCGTATAAGCCAAAGGAAAAAGGAAAGATGGGCATGTATATGGACGGCGGGTGGTACGAGCTGTCTTTCTTGGGAAAAAGAATCGAAGATCCGGTAGAAGCATTGGATGTTTCCATTTTACAGGACAAGATCCTGAAGCCGCTTTTTTGTATCGAAGATCCGAAGACGGATGCGGGAATCCAGTTTGTGGGAGGAATCCGTGGGACGGAGGAGCTGGAAAAGCGGGCGGATCGATACGGAGGGATCGCTTTTTCCATGTATCCTACGGATATCGGAGAGCTTTTTGCGGTAGCCGACGCAGGGCTTTTGATGCCGCCTAAATCCACATGGTTTGAACCAAAACTCAGAAGCGGGCTTTTTATACATAAATTCTAAAAGGAGATCAGGGATCATGAATAATAAATTATACAAATATATGAATTGGCCGGTAATAGAAGACGTTGTTTTTGCGGAGTCCGACGATCCGCATACTGTTTTGGGGGCTCATCCGGCAGGAAATTCTACTCTGATACAGACCTATCAGCCGGGGGCGCAGAAAGCGGTGCTCATACTGAAGGAATCCAGAGAAAAGATTAAAATGGAGATGGCGGATGAAGAGGGATTTTTTGCCGCCCTTGCGCCGCAGAAAAATGTGGAGGACTATCTGTTTGAAATCACTTTTTCCGATGGCACGGTCAAAAAAGTAGAAGATCCATACCGTTTTAAGCCGCAGATCACAAGACAGGATACAGACCGCTTTGAAGCGGGGATCCACTATACCATATATGAAAAACTGGGAGCCCATCCGATGACGATAGACGGCGTCGACGGCGTTTATTTTGCATTGTGGGCGCCCAACGCGCTGCGTGTCAGCACGGTTGGGGATTTTAACAATTGGGACGGCAGAACGCATCAAATGCGGAGGCTTTGGGATTCCGGTATTTTTGAGGTTTTTATTCCTGCGGCAAAAGCGGGGGATAACTATAAATTTGAATTAAAGGCAAAAGGCGGCCTGACCTATCTGAAAGCAGACCCTTATGCGTTCAGGCAGCAGCTTCGTCCGGATACGGCGTCCGTTGTAGCGGACGCGGAAAGTTTCCGGTGGGAGGATGAAAAGTGGATCGCGGCAAGAAAAGAATTTGACGCCGTAACGGAGCCGATGAGCATTTATGAACTGTATCTGAATTCTTTTATGAAAAAAGAGGGAGAACAGGAATATAATAATTATAGGGAGATCGTTCCGGAGCTGATCAGGTATATCAAAGAAATGGGATATACCCATGTGGAGCTTATGCCGATCATGGAACATCCTTTTGACGGTTCCTGGGGCTATCAGGTGATCGGTTATTATGCGCCTACTGCGAGATACGGGACGCCGGAAGACTTCCGGTTCATGGTCAATGAATTGCATAAAGCAGGAATCGGCGTGATATTAGACTGGGTGCCTGCGCATTTCCCCCGCGATACCTATGGACTTTCCAATTTTGACGGAACTTGCCTCTATGAGCATTTTGACCCAAGGAAGGGATCCCATCCTCATTGGGGAACGCTGATCTATAATTACGGCAGGCCGCAGGTCACGAATTATCTGATTGCCAATGCGCTGTATTGGGTGGAGCAGTTCCATGCGGACGGAATACGGATGGATGCGGTTGCCTCCATGTTGTATCTGGATTATGGAAAAAATGACGGCGAGTGGGTTGCCAATATGTACGGAGGCAATGAAAATTTAGAAGCGATCGAATTTATCAAGCATTTAAATTCCGTTATGCATAAAAGGAATAAGGGCGTCGTGACAATTGCGGAGGAATCGACGGCATGGCCGAAAATTACGGGCAGCCTTGATGACGACGGGCTGGGATTTGACATCAAATGGAACATGGGGTGGATGAACGACTTTCTTGGCTATATGTCTTACGACCCGTATTTCAGGGCTCATCACCATGGGGAATTGACGTTCAGCATGATTTATAATTACAGTGAAAAATTTATGCTTGTACTGTCCCACGATGAAGTCGTACATGGGAAGGCGACGCTGTTAGGAAAGATGCCGGGAGAGACAAAAGATAAATTCAGCAATCTACGGGCCGCATATGCGTTTTTCTTTACCCATCCGGGAAAGAAACTGCTGTTCATGGGACAGGATATTGCAGAATTTGACGAGTGGAACGAGAACCGGAGTGTGGAATGGGAACTGTTGGATTCGCCGGAACATAAAGGCATGGCCAATTTGGTAAAAAGGCTGAATGAACTATATGCAAAGCGTCCTGCGCTCCATATTTGGGATCATTCTCCGAAAGGGTTTGAATGGATGAACTGTATTTCGTCGGAAAAATGCATGGTTTCCTTTATGCGTAAAGGCGAAAACAGAGAAGACGCGCTGCTGGTCGTTGCGAATTTTGCAAATGTGGAACAGGAGTTTACGATAGGCGTTCCTTACGAGGGAAGTTATAAAGAAATATTGAATACGGACGATAAGGCGTTCGGAGGAGAAGGAAGAGTAAACGGCAGGGCCAAAATGACAAAAGAGGAAGAATACGACGGGCGTCCGTTTACGGTCACAATGAAGTCGGCGCCGTTATCGGTCAGTATTTTTGAATATCGTAAAATGTCCGTACCTGCAAAGAAAAAGACGGCCGGTACGGGGAAGGGCGCGATCAAAGCCAAAAGTACGGCCAAAACCAAGAGTACGGCCAAAGCCAAAAGTGCAGCCCAAGCCAAGGCAGCGGTAAAAACGAATAAGACAAAAACCAAAACAACGCAGAAGAGCCAAAAAAGCTAAAAATAAAACAGTTCGGACCTAAATAGGCAGAAAGGAAGAAACAAGTGCTGGATATATTAACAACCGCCCTGCCTGAGCTTGCTCAGGTAGAGGAGATTGATATTGGCGTAATAGAACAGTTTTTATCAGAATTGCCCGATAAGGCGTTACGGCTGGGGATAAGAGTGGTTTTTGCCATTCTTGTCTTTTTCGTCGGATCCAGATTCATAAAAATCATTCGTAAAATGGTAAAGAAATCGCTGCTCAGAGGAAACGCGGAACAGGGAGTCGTCCAGTTTCTGGATTCTTTTATCAAAGCGGGACTCTATGTCGTGCTTGTGTTAGCCATTGCTTCCGGCTTTGGGGTAGATGCGGCAAGTGTGATCGCTCTTTTAGGATCTGCGGGCGTTGCGATCGGCCTTGCCATTCAGGGAAGCCTTGCAAATTTAGCGGGAGGCGTACTTATTTTACTCTTAAAGCCTTTTAAAGTAGGAGATTATATCAAAGAAGATACGAACGGGAACGAAGGAACTGTGGAGGAGATACAGTTGTTTTATACCAGACTGGTGACGCCGGGGAATAAGATCATTGTGCTGCCTAACGGTAACCTTGCAAATTCCAGCCTTACTAACGTTACGTTTGCGCCGGACAGGAGACTGGATATACAGGTAGGGATCTCTTATCATGCCGATATAAAGAAGGCCAAAGAAGTGATTTTAAAGCTGTTGGAAGAAGACCCGTTTACGATAAAAGAGAAGGATCTGCTGGTTTATGTGGATGAATTGGCGGACAGCGCGGTGATTCTTGGCATCAGATGCTGGTTTCTGAATGACGATTACTGGCAGGGGAAATGGCGTATTACGGAAAATATCAAGTACGTTTTGGATGAAAATGGGATAGGGATTCCTTTTCCGCAGATGGATGTTCACTTAGACGGAAACAAAGCGTGTGAAGGGGATACAGACGGTTCCGGTATGCTCACTAAAGATAGCTAAAGCAGAAATAAATAAATAAAAAGCAGTCAGAAACGACTGCTTTTTATTTAGAGCTGAAAAAGGGACTTGAACCCTCGACCCCTTCATTACGAGTGAAGTGCTCTACCAACTGAGCTATTTCAGCACAAGTATTGAAATCAACACCATTGATTATTATAATAGGTGATTCGATTTTTTGCAATACCTTTTTTAAAAAAATAAATTTTTTTTTACATTTATTTTTGTTTTTTACAGCATATCCCCTGCAATATTCGATTCTTGAAATATTGTACTGCAGATAGTATACTAAAAACATCGATAAAAAAGAGGTATTTTTAAATGGACATCAAATACTAAATGGGGGATCAGCATGAAAGAAAATCAAAATTTAAAAACATTTACAATGGACAGATTGGAAAACATACATATTTACGGACGTACCGGCAGCCAGAAAATGCCGCTGCCTCTATTTTGGACAGGGAGCGGCGTAGAGCTTTTGGTAACGGGAACCGAATTATGGATGGAGGTAGAAACGGATTATGATATGTATGAGCCGTGGATCAGTATCGAAATAAACGGCGCATGGATCGGAAGACAGATGATCACTGCAGGGAAAAAGGAGATCTGTATTTTCCGCAATATGGACAGGGCGGCTGCAAAAAAAGTAAGGATCTTCAGGGATGTACAGGCGATGTCTGACGACGGCACGTTATTTTTACAGATATACGGATTTAAAACGGACGGAGAATTTCAAGAAGTTCCCCAAAAGAGCAGAAAAATAGAGATCATAGGGGACAGTATCACATCGGGGGAAGGTACGATCGGTGCAAAAGAAGAATTAAACTGGATATCCATGTGGTTCACGGCGTTGCATGATTATGCGGTCATGACGGCGGACAGACTGGATGCGGATTTCCGTATCGTGTCGCAGAGCGGATGGGGGATCGTAACGAGCTGGGACAATGATCCCCATTGTTCCCTGCCTGATTTTTACGAAAAAGTCTGCGGGCTTTGCAAGGGCAGGCGCAATGAAGAGGCGGGAGCGAAGGAAGATTATGATTTTTCCAAATGGCAGCCGGATGCGGTCATTATCAATTTGGGAACTAACGATGCAGGCGCTTTTGACAACGAAGGGTGGACGGATCCGGAAACGGGAGAGACTTTTAAGCAGCATAAAAACGCAGACGGCACTTATAATAAAGAAGACGAGAGACGGTTGGTCGAAAAGGCGAAGTCATTCCTCCGCACGGTCAGGAGAAACAATCCGTATGCCCGGATACTGTGGGCATACGGTATGCTTGGAACGCCGATTTTGTCCATGTTGGAAACGGCAGTAACGGAATATACAAAAGAATCGAAGGATCAAAACGTTAAAGTAGTCGTGCTGCCGGAGGCACAGGGCGAAGGTATCGGCGCAAGAAGTCATCCGGGTGTGGTCAATCACAGACAGGCGGCGGATATTTTAGTAAAAGAATTGGAAAAGTAAACGAAAAAGACAACAATTCGGAAACGGGAGTGGGAAAGCGGCGTGGCGACGGAATGGAGCGAAAGGCAGAAACAGGACTATTTTCTTCTTGCGGATACGGCAGTGCTTGCGGGAGAGATCATGTTGAAATCGGGGGCGGAAACGCACCGGGTGGAGGATACGATCTATCGGATATTAAAATTGTCTAATTTTGAACGCTGTGAAGTGTTGGTAGTAACAGCAGGCATTGTGGTCACGTTGGAAGACTGGCGTATCGATACGATCAGTATGCTGAGAAGAGTCGGTGATAAGACGACGAATCTCGGAAATATTACGGAAGTCAATGATATTTCAAGAAAATTATGCAGCGGAGAAATTAGTTTAAAGCAGGCCTTCCATTTGCTGAAACATATGGAATCCAAAGGATATCCGGATATTTGGATCTATGGGTGCATGATCGTTGCGGCGGCAGGTTTTACGATCGTTTTGGGCGGCACTTTTTTTGAAAGTGTGTTTGCCGCGCTGAACGGTATCTATCTTGTGCTATCCATGCTGTTTAACAAAAGATACAAGGTGAATATATTTGTTACCAACATGGCGGTATCTTTTTTGATGGCGTTTACCACGAGAGGGTTTTCCGTGATACCGGGGGTGCAGATGGAAATAGAGCGGGTGATCGCAGGTTCTGTCATGATGCTTCTTCCGGGAGTGGCAATCACCAATGCAATCAGGGATACGCTGCATTCCGATTATATGGCAGGCAGCGCAAAGATCGTGGAGGCCTTTGCCATTGCCGCTTCTGTCGGAGTAGGGATCGGAGCGGGGCTTGCGATCGGCACGATGGTGTTTGGCGGCTGATTTTCACATAACATATGCCGGAGTGAGATGCTCTGGCGGAAAATAATACGAAAAGGAGCGGGAATGCCATGCTGGTTCAGGTGATCGGCGCTTTTGTAGCGGTGATAGCGGCTTCTATTACTTTTGGCGTATCTAAAAAATTTCTGATGTATTCCGGCTTGGCTGGGGCGGTAAGCTGGCTGGTCTATTTGGTGTTTATGAAAATGGGAGTGAACGAGCTGCTCTCGGTTTTTGCGGCAACGCTTGTATCGGCCCTTCTTTCCCATATCTTTGCAAGGGCTTTAAAAGCGCCGGTGACAGTCTTTCAGATTCCGGCGATCCTCCCTACCGTACCCGGAGTAGGGATGTATAGGACGGTTTACTACATGATCATAGGAGACAAGGAAATGACCGGCTATTATTTTAGTAAAACTTTGCAGATTGCCGGAATGATCGCAATCGGGATCTTTATTATGGATACCGTATTCCGGACTTTTTTGAGAAAAGAGAAATAAGAAAAGAGACGGGAACGTGGGAATTAACAGGAAGTGTATGGTTGGTGAGGATCATGGAGGGAAATAGAATTTTTTAGGAAGGATACGGCAATAAACATGGATAAAAAAATTTGCGTCATAGAAGACGAAGAGAAATTGTGTGATGAGATCGTGTATTTCTTGAATACCAACGGTTTTCTGGCGAGAGCGGCAAAGGCGGAAGAATATGATGCGAAGTCGTTGCTGCAGGGCGGTTTTTCCATGCTGCTTTTGGATCTTTCCCTGCCGGGAACGGACGGTCTTTTTTTATGCAGGGAAATAAGGAAAGAATCAGAGATTCCCATTATCGTCATTACAAGCAATAATAAGGAGATCACAGAGCTTATGGCGATGAACTGCGGCGCGGACGATTTTGTGACAAAGCCCTTTAACCCGCAGATTTTACTGGCAAGAATGGAGGCGGTCTTAAAAAGGGTATATAAAAATGCGGAAAATGAAACCCGTTTTTTTCTGGACGGATTTCTTTTTGATCCCGGAAAAGGGATTGTCCAAAGCGGGGAACAGAAGGCGGAACTTACAAAAAATGAAACGCGGATCCTGCTTTCGCTTGCAAATAAAAAGGGCGAGATCGTTTCCCGGGAAGAGATCATAGAAAGCTTATGGGAAAGTCATTTTTTTGTAGACGACAATACTTTGACGGTAAATATGACAAGGCTGAAAAGCAAACTGGAAGAGATCGGGATCAGAAACAGGATCGTAACGAAAAGGGGAATGGGGTATCAGCTTTTATGAGTTATTTTACTTATTTGAAAGAAAGAATTTTGACTATGCTGGTGTTTTTTTACTTGTTATTTTCTTTTGAAACTTTTTTGCTTACAATAAAAGGCAGCGAGTGGCTTGCCGTATTTATCGGAGTGCATTTGGCCGGCGCTTATTTTCTCGTTACTTTTATGGAATTTTACCGCAGTAAGAAGCAATATAAGGAGATACGGCAGGCAGTGGACAGCATGGAAGAAAAGTATCTTGTCTCCGAAATTTTAGGAAATCCGGGAACGGAAGAAGGCGTTCTTTATCAGGAAGTGTTCCATGATATGGGAAAAGCCATGTTGGAGAAAATCAACCATTATAAAAGAGAACTCAAGGAGTATAAGGAATATATCGAGTTATGGATCCATGAAGTGAAGATTCCCATCGCCGCCGCCGAAATGATCGTTGAAAATCACAAAAACGAGACGACGAAAGAGATCGAAGCACAGATAAAAAGAATTGAAGGATATACGGAACAGGTTTTATATTATGCGAGGAGCAATGAAGTTGAGAAAGATTATTATATTAAGAATCTTACTTTAGAAGAAGCGGTAAACGAGGCGTTAGTTGATAACCGAAAAGAACTGATCTTATTAGGGACGTCCATCGATCTGCACGATCTTCATGCAGAGATCAAAAGCGATAAAAAATGGCTCGTTTTCATTTTAGGACAGTTGATAGGGAACAGTATGAAGTATGCAAAGGATCGAACGCTTCATTTGGAGATTTATGGGGAAGAGGAAAAAGAGAGGGTAAGGCTTCATGTAAAGGACAACGGAATCGGGGTAAAGTCAAACGAATTGCCGAAAGTTTTTGAGAAAGGTTTTACGGGCAGTAACGGAAGGCGGGAGAAAAAGTCTACGGGGATCGGATTATATTTGTGCAAGAAACTTTGCGGGCGTTTGGGACATGAGATAGAGCTGCGGTCAAAAGAAGGGGAAGGCTGTGACGTGGTCATCCTCTTTCCCAGATCCAGTTTTACGAATTTTACGGACCGGTAACGGTTTGTAGATAAGAGCGGCAGACAGGGCGGGATTCGTTTGGAAATCCCGCCCTGTTCTGAACTTTGGCCTGAATTTTAACCTTACAAAACCGTAAGGTTGGCGTAAGATATTTCGATGGAACAATAGACCTGCAACGGTTAAAATTAAGATCAAGATAAAGAGATCACAAAGCTGCAGCGGTAAAACACTACGGACTGCGGAAGAAAGGTTTGTGAAGAAAGGCGGAGAAAATGGCGGACGAAATTTTACAAGTCAGGCACATTGAAAAATATTACGGAAGTAAAGGAAATCTTACAAAAGCAATCAATGATTTAAGTTTTGCAGTGGAACGAGGAGAATATGTAGGGATCATGGGAGCCAGCGGCAGTGGAAAGACAACGCTTTTAAATTGCATTTCCACGATCGATAAAGTGACCAGCGGTTCGATCAGGGTAGGAGGCATGGAGATTACAAATTTAAAGGGCAGCCTCTTAAACCGCTTCAGGCGGGAGGATCTGGGATTCATTTTTCAGGATTTTAATCTCTTAGATACGATGACGGCATATGAAAATATCGCTCTCGCTTTATCTATCCAGAAAAAGAACGCAAAGGAGATTAACCAAAAGGTCATGGAAATAGCGGGGCAGCTTGGGATCGTGGAAATACTCGGGAAATATCCGTATCAGATGTCCGGAGGGCAAAAACAGCGGGTAGCGGCTGCAAGGGCGGTCATAACAAAACCCAAGCTGGTATTGGCGGACGAACCTACCGGCGCACTGGATTCCAAAGCGGCAAGAATGCTTTTACAGAGTATGGAATATCTGAACAGGGATTTGGATACTACCATTTTGATGGTCACTCATGATGCCTTTACGGCAAGTTATGCCAACCGTATTATTTTTATCAAAGACGGACAGGTTTTTACGGAGCTTTTAAAAGAAGCAGGGGAAGCAAGAAAGACTTTCTTTAACAGGATCATAGACGTTGTCACATTGCTTGGAGGTGAACTGCAGGATGTTGTTTAAATTATCTTTTAAGAATATAAGAAAAAGTTTTAAGGATTATATGATCTATTTTCTTACTTTGATCTTAGGCGTCGCAATTTTTTATGTGTTTAACGCCTTGGATTCCCAACAGGCGATGCTGGCGGTTTCTTCTTCCACGAAAGGTATTATGAAGCTGATGGTCAGCATGTTATCGGGGGTTTCTGTAGGCGTCGCGTTTGTTTTAGGATTTTTGATCATTTATGCCAATAATTTTCTGATCAAAAGAAGGAAAAAAGAGTTTGCGGTCTATATGACTTTGGGAATGGGGAAAAGTGGTGTTTCTAAGATTCTTTTTGGAGAAACCGTGATGATCGGCTGTATTTCCCTTGGCATCGGACTTCTGATCGGCGTGTTTGCTTCTCAGTTTATGTCGATTTTGGTTGCCAAAATGTTCGAGGCTGATATGACGGCCTTTGTGTTTACCGTTTCCGGCGATGCGGTGATAAAGACTATGATCTATTTCGGGATCATGTATCTGATCGTCATTCTGTTTAATACGGCGATGCTTTCTAAATATCAACTGATTGATCTGCTCCATGCAAAGAGAAAGGTGGAGAAAAGCAGGCTGAAAAATTCTTATTTTGCCGTATTGGTATTTTTACTTGCATCCTTGTTTTTAAGCTATGCATATTATAGTGTTACGATAGATTACAGTCGTCTGTCAGAATCAAAGATCATGATCATGATCGGTATCGGATGTGTAACCACATACCTGATCTTTTGGTCGCTTTCCGGATTTTTATTAAAATTGGTACAGAAGGCAGGAAGAGTGTATCTGAGAGGATTAAATGCCTTTATCCTGCGTCAGCTTAACAGTAACGTCAATACGTCCGTATTTTCCATGACGATCATCTGTCTGTTATTTTTTGTGACGATTTGTGTACTATCGGCGGGGTTCTCTGTTACGTCATCCCTGAAAAAGCAATTGACGGCATTGACTCCGGTAGATATTAATATTTATAAATCACTGGACTGGCCGGAAGAGGGACATACGCCGGAACAGATAGAAGACTCCGGACTTTCCGTTTCGGAAACCCTTGACAGACTTGGCATAGACAAGGAATTATTTAAAGAAGACTGGGTAGAGACCACTATATATGCGGCTCCTGAGTATACGGTAGAAAAATTTTTGGGAACTTTCGCGGAAAAGGCGGCGGCGAAATTTCCGAGGATGATTTTTTCGACGGTAGAAGACATTATGGGCATCTCGGAATATAATATGCTTGCCGAAAGGTATGGACTCCCTGTTTATACACTGGAGGAGGGAAAATATATAGAATTATGTGATTTTGACGATATTGCGGCGATCCGAAACGAAGCGCTTTTGGCAGGGACAAAAGTGGAGATCGGAAACTATACGTTAGAACCGCAGTATACCGAATGCCAGTATGGTTTTGTAAATATTTCTAATCTGCATTCCAATTCCGGCATTACGCTGGTGCCGGATGAAGTGATCGAGGCGGAGCTGGGGAAAGCGCTCGGCCGTGAGAAAAGTTTTTTCGCTGCAGATTATCGCGCGGAGACGAGGGAAGGAAAGGCAAAAGCGGAAGAGACTATCTTATCCATTGACGGAACCCAAATGGCGGAGGCCGGGCTGGAATGCGATTTAGACGCCATGAGTAAGATCGCTATTTATGAATCGAGTATAGGGCTTGCCACCATTGCAACTTTTATCGCTATCTATCTGGGAATTATCTTTTTAATTGCGGGCGCGGCCCTGCTTGCCCTGAAGGAACTGTCGGAAAGCGCAGACAATAAAGAACGTTACCAGATCCTTCATAAGATCGGCGTCGACAAAAAAATGCAAAACCATGCGCTGCTTTGGCAGATGGGGATTTTTTTCGGATTTCCGATGTTCCTTGCGGTCATCCATTCCATATTCGGAATCCAGTTTGCACAGAATGTGTTATCCGTTATGTATAGAAAAGAGGATATGATCGACATGATCCTTGTAACGGCGGCGATATTGGTACTGATCTATGGAATATATTTTATCGCGACTTATACGGGATGTAAGAGAATTATTGAAGAAAGGTAATAACGGGAGGGAGGTGAGGCAGGTGAAAAAAGGAACGATATGGAAGATTTTATGCGTCGTGTCAGTTTTCATGTTTTTATTGATAAAATGCAGGCGTGCAGGTGAAAGAAGGGAGGAATGATCCCTTCTTTTTTTATATGCTTCTTTTTGCCTTATGGAGATTCCGATTTACAACTTTCATAAGTAATGCTATATTAAAAATGGCGGAAAGAGCCGGACAGCGGATTTTTTAATGTGTTAAAGTTTATGCCGGACAGTGTCCGGAAATCCGGTAATGCGCAATCCGGTAATGAAATCAAAAACCGGCGGAAATGAGGGGAAATATGCATGGTTCCATAGAAGAAATCCAAATAGCAGGTTTATCATGTATGTTATATCTTCCCGATGGTTATGGGGTTCATGATATATGTTATCCCGTCGTTTATATTAACGGTGAAGCGCCTGTAAAAGAGATTCTTGCCGAATTAAAAAAGGCGGATGTCCCGGCAAAGTTTTTATTGCTGGCCATAAAACCTCAAAACTGGAACGATGATTTTACGCCTTGGAAATCGCCTGCTTTCCGAAAAGGTGAGGAAGCGCCCAAAGGAAATGCGGATCTCTATATCGAAAAGCTGGCCGGTAAGATCAAACCATATATGGACGGACATTTCAGGACGAAACAGAAGGACTGCATCTTGCTCGGATATTCTCTAGGGGGACTGACGGCGCTTTATACATTGTATAAAACGGATCTTTTTACAAAAATCGGTACGGTTTCCGGTTCTTTATGGTATGATGGTTTTACGGAATTGATAGAACGGCGGCCACTGGAAAAGGAGAACTTGCACATTTACTTATCATTGGGGAAAAAAGAAACCCAAAGCAGGAATCCAAGGATGGGAAGGGTAGCGGAATGTACCGACAGAATACAGGTAATGTTAAAGAAATCGCTGGGGGAAGAGCAGGTATTATTCGAGTGGAATGACGGAGGCCATTTCCATGAGATACCGAAAAGATTTGCAAAAGCGTTACAATGGCTTTTAAGGATATAGATAGAGAAATGAAAGGAAGAGGAAAGCTATGAGAGAAGACAAATTAAAGCGTGTAGACGAAATGATGGAGGAACTGGTAAAGAACGGGGAAATTGCCGGTATGAATCTGCTGATCACACAATACGGTAAAGAACAGCATTATTATGAAGCGGGAAAGGCAGACGTGGCAGCGAAAAAACCAATCAAAAGAGATACGATCTTCCGTCTTTATTCCATGACGAAACCGGTCACTGCGGCGGCTGTGATGATGTTATTGGAAGACGGAAAGATCGATCTGGTAGATCCCGTCGAAAAATACCTGCCGGGATTTAAAAACCAGCATTTTTATGTGAACGGGAACAGGACCGGGTTAGAAAAACCTATGCGGATCCATCATTTGTTATCCATGACCTCAGGACTGACTTACGGCGGTGACGACGAGAACGGAAAAGAAACATGGGGGCTGATCGAGGACGTGCAGAATAAACTGTATTCCGACGCGCCTGTTACGACGGTTGATTTTGCCAACCGTTTAGGAGGATGCGCTCTTGCATTCGCGCCGGGGGAACATTTTGCTTACGGGCTTTCCGCCGATGTTTTGGGCGCGATCGTGGAAGTGGTATCAGGGATGAGTTTCGGCGCTTTCTTAAAGAAAAAGCTGTTTTGGCCTTTAGGAATGAAAGATACGGACTTTTATGTACCGAAAGAAAAGAAGGACAGGCTTGCCAGAGTTTATGAGAAGACGCCGGAGGGACTGAAAGAATTTAGGGAAAACCATCTTGGCATCTTAAATAAAATGGATATCAAACCGGCGTTTGAATCGGGCGGTGCAGGTTTAGTTTCTACGATAGACGATTATGCCAAATTCGGGCAGATGTTATTACAGGGCGGTATATACAAGGGTGAGAAGCTTTTGTCAAGTAAGACCGTGGAATATATGACCACGGGAAGACTGTACGGCACGCCCAGAAACGAGTTTGCTGCATGGGACGGGCTGCAGGGATTTGAGTATCGCAATCTTATGCGGATCGCGAGAGATAAAGAGGCGTTTACTTTTAATGCTTCTGTAGGTGAATACGGCTGGGATGGATGGCTGGGAGCATATTTTGCCAACCTGCCGAGGGAAGATGTGACGATACTTTTTATGATGCAGAAGACGGATACCGGGACTTCCGATTTTACAAGGCGGCTTAGAAATGTGATTGCATCGGCATTTGATGAATTTTAAACAGATGGGAGTCAGATTAAAAAGTCCGGATTGACCCAAAAGGTCAATCCGGACTTTTTCCGGTTTGCTTTCCGATGCATTTTAAATATGGCGTTTATATAGTTTCTCAAGTACTTGTATTCCCTGATAAAGGAGCAGGGCGATGATACATAAAATGATAATGCTCATAATGACCATATGGAGCTGGAAGAGGCGGCAGGCGTGAGTGAAACGGACAGGCATTTGGAAGGCAGGGTGATTTCCGGTAATGATGGCGATCGTTTCATAGAAATAAAATGTAAGCGGGCCACATAAGTTTAAACAAGAAGATCTGAAGGAAACTCCATGGAGAAAGAAACGGCAAAGATCATAATAAGGATTTCCCGTATTTTAGCGGAAGAGGGGTTGATCACAGGGGAGGAACAGATCAGGATCACGGAATTTCTGCAATATGGACATACGGAACAGATCAGACCGGATCGAACGCAGACCGAATAAATGGAGGGAACAGCCGAGCAAAAATGAAAAAAGAGAGGGAACAGCCGCGTGCAGTCATTTATAATCGCTGCAGTACCGAGGAAGAGAGTCAGAAAGATGCGCTTATCAGGCAGGTACAGGAATCGAAGAACTGTGTCCGGGAACAGGGATGGAAACTGGTGGATACTTATGTTGAAGCAAAGAGCGGCACAACGGTAAAAGGCAGGAGCGAATATAACAGGCTATATCAGGACCTGGAACGGAATACATTTGATATTATCGTGATCAAAAGTCAGGACCGCTTGATGCGGAACACGAAAGACTGGTATCTTTTTTTAGAGCGGATGCAGAAAAACCGGAAAAAACTGTATATGTATCTGGAAGGGAAGTTTTACACGCCGGATGATGCGCTGATCACGGGAATCAAGGCAATTCTGGCGGAAGAATACAGCAGGGAACTGAGTAAGAAGGTCAATAACGCCCACAAAAACAGGCAGAAAGAAGGGAAACATTTTGTATTTACCAGCCGGATGTACGGATTGAAAAAACTGCCGGACAAAAGAATCGGGATTGACGAACATGAGGCGGAGATGATACGGCTGATTTTTCAATTGTCGGCCAATGGATACGGGACTCACAGTAGTGCGGAGATCCTTTATAAAAACGGGTACAGGAACAGACAGGGAAAGATGATCCTGCCGTCGATGCTGCGGAATATCATCCGGAACCCTGTCTATAAAGGAACGGTGGTGCAAAATAAACGGCACTATGAATTTGAAAGCAAACAGACCGTAAATAATCCGGAGCCGGAATGGATCGTACATGAGGACGCGGTGCCTGCCATTGTGGATGAACGGTTGTTTGAGGCGGCGAACCGGGCGATGGATCAAAGAAAACGGGGAGGCCGAAGGGAGAAAGAACGTGAAGGATATGGTATGGGAGGAAAACATGTTCTGTCGGGGAAGATCGTCTGCGGGCTTTGTAAAGAACCCTATTACCGGACGGTGCGCCGGAACAGATCGGGCCGGGTAGCAGAGTGGAAATGCAGCAATTATCTGCATAACGGGAGGAGGTCGTCCGACTTGCGTAAAAGCCGGAGCAGAGAGAGTTCCGATATGGAAGAGACCGGCTGCGACAATATACATATTAATGAGGAGAAGCTGATTTCATGCCTGATGGAGATGGATAGTCTTATGAAAGCGGGCGGCCCGGAAGAAGTATGCGGTTGTGGAAACCGATACTGTCCAAAGAAGGACCGGCCGGAACAGGAGGAAATATTGGCGGAAACCATGCTATTATTGAGGAAGGCTTTGGAATACAGCAACGGAAAGGAAAAACAGGAAATTCTTAAAAATGACTTAGAAAGAGCAGTATGCCGGAGAGATCTCCTGTTAGAAAAATTGTTGGAGGGAGTGGTAGACGATCAGGTTTATCGACAAAAAAACCGGGAAATACAGGAACAGATCGACTACTGTAAAGAGAAGATCCAGACGTTGGAAAGCGATATACCGGAGGGCGGAATAGTGGAAGAACGGTTGGAGAACATCAAAAAACGGTTAGAACAAGATGTGATAAAACGGGCGCAGGGAGACCAAATAGTTTCAGAGGCAGTCAGGATCGTAATCTTTCCCGGGTATATGGAAGTCTTTTTTTCTGATCCGGACTGTCCGGATATTGCAGGAACGAGCAAAGAAAAGAGAGAGGGAAGGAACGCCTGTGAACGGACGTCGGTCAAAATAGAACAAAACTGCGGCACTTCCAACTATCCGGTGATGAAAGAGCAAAAAAAGCGGATATGGGAACTGATACAAAAAGATCCGAAGATCACTGCAAAACAGATTGCGGCGGAAACGGAAATGAATCTTTCTTTAGTCCGCAGGCGTATCAGGAGCCTGAAAGAAGAAAGGAGAATCGGGACGGATAAGTAAGACGGATGGAAATTCCTTGACTTTAGCGATGAAAAGTGTTAAAGTGTTGAAGACGGTTTCCTGTTTTTCCGGAAAACCGTGACAGTGTATTATTTGGAAAGGGGTCTGTCCATGAAAACTTTAGAAGAGATTCGAAATCGTTTTAAAAATGATCATTTTGCTACGGACGCCACAGGTGTGATAATTGATTCCGCTATGCCCGGAAAAGCAGTCTGTTCCCTGACTTTGGAAGAGCGGCATATGAATGAGAATCAGGTTCCGATGGGAGGCGCGATTTTTACTTTGGCGGATATTGCCTGCGCCGTTGCAGCTAACGGATATGCCGAGAAAAAGACGGTCAGCCAGCAGGCGTCCATTACCTTTCTTTCCCCTGCCAAGGGAGAACGGCTGATCGCAGAGGCTTCCTGCCTGCGGGAAGGGCGTACCACCGCTCTTTATTCGGTAGACGTAAGAGATGAACTTGGCACTTACGTGGCCCACGCTACGATGAACGGATATGTGATCCATGAAGGAAACATTCACAAATAAGAATGACGGATATGAGTAAAGAGTACAAATGACAGATACGAAAAAGGAGGAACCATATTATGGTGATCACGGAGTTTTTAGAGAGGAACGCCCGTCTTTACGGTTCGGATACGGCGCTTGTGGAATTGAACCCCTCTCAGGAGCGTGACAGTGCGGTCACATGGCGGGAGGCAAGTTTGATCGAGAGTGCGGAAAACGGAGCGCCATACCGCCGGGAACTAAGCTGGGCAGATTTTGACAGGCGGGCCAACCGTTTTGCAAATCTGCTTCTTAGCAGGGGGTTAAAGCGGGAGACGAAGGTGGGGATTCTTATGATGAACTGTCTGGAATGGCTGCCTATCTATTTCGGTATCCTGAAAGCGGGGGGCGTAGCCGTGCCTTTGAATTTCCGGTATTCCGCGGAAGAGATCAAATATTGTCTGGAGCTTGCGGATGTGGAGGCGCTGGTCTTCGGGCCTGAATTTATCAGCCGTATGGATACGATCGCAGAAGATCTTCCGGGAGTCCGGATGATGTTTTTTGCGGGGGCGGAAGGGCCTTCCTATACGGAAGACTGTCTGAAGCTGATGGGATTTTGTTCTTCCAGCGCGCCGCCTGTCGAATTGAAAGAGACGGATATTGCGGCGGTCTATTTTTCTTCCGGCACCACCGGATTCCCGAAAGCGATTCTGCATAATCATCTGGCACTGCGCTCTTCTTGTGAAACGGAGCAGAATCACCATGGACAGACGAAAGAAGACGTATTTTTGTGTATTCCGCCGTTGTATCATACCGGAGCGAAAATGCACTGGTTCGGCTCTTTAATTACGGCCGGGAAGGCGGTGCTGCTCAGAGGCGTGAAGCCGGAGTGGATCTTAAGGGCGGTTACGGAGGAAAAGTGTACGATCGTATGGCTGTTAGTACCATGGGCGCAGGATCTTTTGGACGCCGTCGATTCCGGTAAGGTGGAAATGGAGCATTATCTGCTGGAACAGTGGCGTCTGATGCATATCGGAGCACAGCCTGTTCCGCCAAGCCTGATTCAGCGTTGGAAAAAACATTTTCCCCATCATCAGTACGATACCAATTACGGCCTGAGCGAATCCATCGGCCCGGGCTGCGTACATTTAGGCGTGGAAAATATACATAAAGTGGGAGCAATAGGAAAACCGGGGTATCACTGGGAGGCAAAGATCGTGGACGAGCAGGGTCAGGAGACCGCCAAGGGAGAAGTAGGCGAGCTGATCGTTCACGGACCGGGCGTAATGCTATGCTACTATAAAAATCCAGAGGCTACGGGCGAAGTGCTAAAAGACGGATGGCTCTATACGGGAGATATGGCGCGCATGGACGAAGACGGTTTCATTTATCTGGTAGACAGAAAGAAAGACGTCATCATCTCAGGAGGAGAGAACCTATATCCGGTACAGATCGAAGATTTTCTTCGCCGGAACGACAAGATCAAGGATGTGGCTGTGATCGGGCTGCCGGATGCAAGACTTGGCGAGATCGCCGCAGCGGTGATCGAACTGAAAGAGGAGGGCTCCAGTTCAGAGGAAGAAATCGGAGAGTTTTGCAGGGAACTTCCCAGATATAAACGTCCTAGGAAGATCATCTTTGATCAGGTGCCAAGAAATCCTACGGGAAAGATCGAGAAGCCGCTTCTTCGGGAACGGTATTGTCATGGCAGTCTTGTAGAGGCGCAGATCAACAATTAAGAAGGAGGCTTTTGTAATATGGATCTGTTTATCAAACTTATGATGCTGATCGTTTTTTTCAGCGTTATGATCGGGATCGGACTTTACTGCCGCAGACACGCTACGGATGTGAACGGATTTGTACTGGGCGGAAGAAGCGTAGGGCCGTGGCTGACTGCTTTTGCTTACGGAACCAGCTATTTTTCAGCGGTGGTTTTTGTAGGCTATGCGGGGCAGTTTGGCTGGAAATACGGAATCGCTGCTACCTGGGCCGGATTGGGAAACGCCTTTATCGGTTCTTTGCTTGCGTGGGCGGTGTTAGGACGCCGTACCCGTATTATGACCCAGCATCTGGACAGCGCTACCATGCCGGAGTTTTTCGGACGGCGTTTTGAGAGCAAGCCTTTAAAGCTGGCGGCTTCAGCGGTTATTTTTATCTTTCTGATCCCTTATACGGCAAGTCTCTATAACGGGCTGAGCCGCCTTTTCGGTATGGCTTTTGATATTGACTATAGTGTGTGCGTGATAGTGATGGCGGTACTTACGGGTATTTATGTTATAGCCGGAGGATATATGGCTACCGCTATCAACGACTTTATTCAGGGAATCATTATGATTTTCGGTATCATAGCCGTGATCTTTGCAGTACTGAACAGTCAGGGCGGTTTTCTCGCGGCGCTTGATAGGCTGGCGGCCGTCAGCGATGAAACGGTATCGGCGGCGCCGGGGGTATTTAATTCTTTCTTCGGGCCGGATCCGGCGGGACTTTTAGGCGTGGTGATCCTGACCAGTCTTGGGACATGGGGACTTCCGCAAATGGTACAGAAGTTTTATGCCATTAAGAGTGAGAGCGCGATCAACAAAGGAATGATCATCTCTACTGTGTTTGCTGCCATTGTGGCAGGCGGATGTTATTTTTTAGGCGGCTTCGGACGGCTTTTTAGCGACCGGATCGATATTGCGGCGAACGGCTATGATTCCGTAGTGCCTACTATGCTTTCGGGCCTTCCTACGATATTGATCGCAGTAGTAGTGATTTTAGTGCTTTCCGCGTCTATGTCCACGCTTTCTTCTCTGGTGCTGGCATCAAGCTCCACCTTGACGCTTGACTTTATTAAAGGTAATATAATGAAAGAGATGGATGAGAAGGAACAGATCAGATGGATGCGGGCGCTTTTGGTAGTGTTTATCGGAATTTCCGTGGTACTTGCGCTGATCCAATACCGTTCCAACGTTACCTTTATCGCGCAGCTTATGGGGGTGAGCTGGGGAGCGCTGGCCGGCGCGTTTTTGGCGCCTTTCTTATATGGATTATATTGGAAACGGACTACCAAAGCGGCCTGCTGGGTCAGTTTTTTGTTTTCTACGATCGTCATGCTTGCCAATATCTTTTTCCGTCCGAGTTTTCCGGCGTATCTGCAATCTCCGATCAATGCGGGCGCATTCTGTATGCTGGCGGGACTTGTGATCGTCCCCGTAGTAAGCGTGGTGACCAAAGCGCCCGAAGAGGAAACGCTCAAGAAGATTTTTGCATGTTATGAGAAAAAGGTGACAGTTTCCGTAACGGATTCCATCGGTGATCAGACTTAAGGAGGAAAATATATGAAGACACTTATGCTTGGCAACGAAGCGGTTGCCAGAGGCATTTATGAAGCGGGCTGCGCTTTTGTATCCAGCTATCCCGGAACGCCCAGCACGGAAATTACCGAATATGCGGCGAAATACGAGGAAATATACGCGGAGTGGGCGCCGAATGAAAAGGTAGCCCTTGAAGCGGCTTTCGGTGCTTCTCTGGCCGGAAAAAGGAGTTTCTGCGCCATGAAACATGTGGGATTAAATGTAGCGGCGGATCCGCTGTTTACCATTTCCTATACCGGTGTGAACGCAGGGCTTGTCATCGGTGTGGCGGACGACGCAGGAATGCATAGTTCTCAGAACGAACAGGATTCCCGTCATTATGCGCGGGCGGCAAAACTTCCAATGTTAGAGCCTTCCGATTCTGCAGAAGCGCTTGCTTTTTCAAAATTAGCCTATGAGCTTTCCGAAAAATACGATACGGCGGTACTGATGAAAATGTGTACCCGCGTCAGCCATTCCCAAAGCGTGGTAGAGCCTGGGGAGCGGGAGTTACCGATCCAAAAGGAATATGAGAAAAATCCTGCTAAATATATTATGATGCCAGCCAATGCGAAGAAACGCCATCCTGAAGTGGAAACGCGCACAAAAGCGCTGGAGGAATGGGCGGAAACGGCGCAGATCAACCGGATCGAAGAGGGAAATGATCATTCTTTCGGTATTGTTACGTCTTCCACCTGTTATCAGTATGTAAAAGAGGCCTTCGGGGATACATATCCCGTTTTAAAACTGGGAATGATCTGGCCTATGCCGAAACAAAAAATCAAGGATTTTGCGGCAGGCGTGGAGCAGCTTGCAGTGGTAGAGGAATTGGACGGTTTTATCGAATCCCACTGTAAAGATCTGGGACTTCAGGTTTCCGGAAAAGAACTGTTTTCCAATATTGGAGAGCTGAGTCAGAATCAGGTAAAGGAGAAGCTTGGGAAACCGGCGCCGGCAGGCGTTTCTTTGGACGAGAATATTCCGGCAAGACCGCCGGTGATGTGCGCGGGCTGTCCGCACCGCAGTATCTTTTATGTTCTGAAAAAATTAAAGCTTACGGTATTGGGCGACATCGGATGCTATACGCTGGGAGCGGTACCGCCTCTTGGGGCCATTGATACTACCATATGTATGGGCGCTTCTGTTTCGGGGCTTCACGGTTTTGTAAAAGCAAAAGAAGAACATACAGGAAAATCCGTAGCGGTCATAGGCGATTCCACATTTATCCATTCCGGCGTTACGGGACTGATCAATATCGCTTATAACGAGTCAGATGCAACCGTGATCATATTGGATAATTCCATAACCGGTATGACGGGACATCAGCAAAACCCTACAACGGGTTATAACCTGAAAGGAGATCCCTGTACGAAGATCGATCTGGAAAGCTTGTGCCGCGCCGTAGGGATTAGCCGGGTGAGAGTGGTGGATCCTTACGATATGGAAACCTGTCAGTCCGTAATAGAGGAAGAGCTTGCGGCGAAGGAACCTTCCGTTATCATTTCCCGCCGTCCCTGCGCGCTGTTAAAATATGTGAAACATCCGGGGCCTGTCTGTTCCGATCCTGAGAAGTGTAAAGGCTGTAAGGCATGTATGAATATCGGCTGCCCCGCTATCAGCATGGTAGACGGCAAAGCAAAGATCGACGCTACTCTCTGCGTGGGGTGCGGGGTCTGTGAACAGCTCTGCAAATTTGACGCATTGGGCGCAGCAAGATAGGAGGAAGTGTGGATAAGATGGAAACAAAAAATATTATGATCGTAGGCGTAGGCGGACAGGGAACATTGCTTGCAAGTAAACTTTTGGGCCGTCTGCTTCTCCAAAAGGGGTATGATGTGAAAGTCAGCGAGGTACACGGTATGAGCCAAAGGGGCGGCAGCGTGGTCACTTATGTCCGTTGGGGCGACAAGGTGTATTCCCCCATTATTGACAAAGGACAGGCAGACTGTATCCTTTCTTTCGAACTGTTAGAAGCGGCCCGTTATACGGAATATTTAAAACAGGGCGGCAGGATCATTGTTAACAGCCAGCAGATCAATCCTATGCCGGTGATCGCAGGGGCAGCGTCCTATCCTGAAAAGCTGGAAGAAAAGCTTAGAGCGCTTGGAATTGACGTGGACGTTCTCGATGCGCTGGCGCTGGCCGAAGAAGCGGGAAACAGCAAGGCTGTAAATCTGGTGCTTATGGGCAGGCTTGCCAAACACTTTGATTTTACCGAAGAGGAGTGGATGGACGCCATCGAACACAGCGTACCGCCTAAATTTCTGGAACTGAATAAAAAGGCGTTTGCACTTGGAAGAAAAGCGTAATGAAGGATAAAGAATAGCTGTTGGACAGCATAACATGGAGGTTAGTATATATGGAACGGTATTATCAAAAAGAAATAGAGACGGCGGACAGGGAACAGATCCTTGCGTGGCAGAATGAGCGTCTGGTAAAGCAGGTGCGCCATGTCTGGGACAATGTTCCTTATTATCGGGCCAAAATGGAGGAAAAGGGGGTTGCGCCCGAGGATATTCAAAGCGTGGCGGATCTGCACAAACTGCCTTTTTTAACGAAAGACGATCTGCGGGACGCTTATCCTTACGGTCTTTTGGCAAAGCCGCTTAAGGATTGTGTCCGTATCCAGTCTACATCCGGCACTACGGGCCGCAGGGTCGTGGCTTTTTATACCCAGCATGACGTGGATTTGTGGGAAGACTGCTGTGCCCGCGCCATTACGGCGGCAGGCGGCACGGAGGAGGACGTTTGTCAGGTCTGCTATGGTTACGGACTTTTTACCGGGGGGCCGGGCCTGAACGGAGGCAGCCATAAAGTAGGATGCCTGACATTGCCTATGTCGTCGGGAAATACGGACCGCCAGCTACAGTTCATGGTGGATCTGGAAGCGACCATTCTTTGCTGTACGCCTTCTTACGCCGCCTTTTTGGGAGAAAGTATCCTTGAGAGAGGGATGCGGGACAAGATCAAATTAAAAGCCGGAATCTTCGGTGCGGAGGCATGGAGCGAGGAAATGCGTCAGGATATTCAGAACAAGTTGGGGATCAAGGCGTACGATATATACGGACTTACGGAAACCAGCGGACCCGGCGTTGCTTTTGAGTGCAGTGAGCAGACCGGAATGCATATCAATGAAGACCATTTTATTGCCGAGATCATTGATCCGGATACGGGAGAAGTTCTGCCTGAAGGAAGTAAGGGCGAGCTGGTATTCACCGCCATTACCAAGGAGGCTTTTCCGCTGCTCCGCTACCGTACCAGAGACATCTGCGTACTTACAAGGGGGACATGTTCCTGCGGGCGTACCCATGTCAAGATGAGCAAGCCTATGGGCAGGAGCGATGACATGCTGATCGTCAAAGGCGTCAATGTATTCCCGTCCCAGATCGAGACGGTGCTTTTGGAGCAGGGATATCCGGCAAACTATCAGATCATTGTGGATCGCGTCAACAATTCCGATACGATCGAAGTGATGGTGGAAATGACGCCCGAAAACTTTTCCGATAATCTGGGTAAGATCACGGCAATGGAGAAGGATCTGGTGTCGGCGCTCAAGGCCATGCTGGGAATCTATGCAAAGGTGCGTCTGGTAGCGCCTAAGTCCATTACAAGAAGCGAAGGTAAGGCGGTACGCATTATAGATAAGCGGAAAATTTAAACAAACTCGTTAAGCGCAGAAAGCGGCGCGGAAATGGAGAAAAATATGACAATACCTCAGATTTCTGTATTTTTGGAAAATAAAACGGGACAACTTGCCGATATTACCGGTATTCTTTCGGACAATCAGGTGAATATGCGGGCAATCAATATTGCGGAAACGGCGGATTACGGCGTTTTACGTCTTATCGTGGATGATGCGGCTAAAGCCTCGTCCATCCTGTTGGAACAGGGATTTATCCTGACCATGACGCCCGTTGTAGGCGTGGCGGTCACGGATACGCCGGGAAGCCTTAGCAAAGTGCTTGGCGTGATCTCCCATGCCGGAATCAGCGTGGAATATATGTATTCCGTTTTCGGACAAAAGGATGGGCGCGCATGTTTGATCTTCCGTGTAGCGGATACGGACGGGCTTTCGGAAATTTTGGAAAAAAACGGGATCGGTACGATCACGGGAGAAGATCTGGGCCTTCATTAAAATAAAAAGGAGCTGCGGCGTGGAAGCGCATTTGTGTCACCGACGGCTTTTGGAGGAATACCTGAGAGCCGTAGATGATCAGATAACCCAGTCCACGTCTTGCGGCCAGAAATTCTCCGATGATGACGCCTACAAGGGCGAGGCCGATATTGACCTTAATGGTGCTGATGATCGTAGGGATGCTGCTTGGCAGAACAACTTTGGTGAAGCAGTCTTTTTTTGTTCCGCCAAGCGTGCGTATCAGGATCAGCTTATTGTGATCAACTTCGTGAAAGCCGGTATACAGGCTGATGACAGAACCGAATATGGCTACGGAGATTCCGGCTACGATGATCGTTTTCATCCCTGTACCGAGCCAGACAATTAAAAGGGGCGCCAGTGCGGATTTCGGCAGGCTGTTTAAAACGACCAGATAAGGTTCCGAAATTTCCGACAGCTTGTCGGAAGACCAAAGAATCAGGGCAAAGGAGATTCCCAATACAAATACGAGAATAAAACTGAGCAGCGTTTCCGCTAAAGTGATCCCTATGTGCATAAGGAGGGAACCGTCTGCCAGCATTTGATAGGCGCAGACCATCACCCGGGATGGGCTGCTGAAAAAGAAACTGTCGATCCACCCCAGATCTGAAGCCGCCTCCCATATTATTAAGAAGATGATAAAGATAAAAAAGCGGGAGAAAGAAACCGTCCGTTTATGGATCCGCTGTTCTTTCAGATAAAGTTCCTGTGCAGTCAGCGCTTTGGTTTTTTTATTTTTCATTGCTAAGTTCCTCCCATAAAATATTAAAATATGAAGCAAATTCCGGCGCATTTCTGGATGCGATCAGGGAATCGGAAGCTTTTGTAAGGCGGACAGGGAGATCCCTCTTAATATGGGCGGGGCGTCCTGACAGGATCAGGACTCTGTCCGCAAGGGAAATGGCCTCCGAAAGATCGTGGGTTACCAGAATGGCCGTCTTTTTTGATTTATGGATAATATTTCCGATATCGCCGGAAACCTGTAAGCGCGTCTGATAGTCCAGCGCGGAAAAGGGTTCATCCAAAAGAAGAATCTGGGGTTTCAGGGCAAGGGTCCGTATCAGAGCCGCGCGCTGCCTCATACCGCCGGATAATTCACTGGGCTTTTTATCTTTAAAATCATAAAGATCGTATTCTTTTAAAAGCGTGTCTACGAACGCAAGGTTTTCTTTTGTTTTTTTTCTGTTCAGTTCCAGTCCGAGAGTGACGTTTTTATACACGGTCCGCCATTCGAAAAGATAATCCCTTTGCAGCATATAACCGATGTGCGGATAATGGATGGAACCGTCGGGATTTTGAAATTGTATCGTTCCCAGTTCCGGCTCGAGCAGACAGGCAAGAATAGAAAGCAGCGTTGATTTTCCGCAGCCGCTGGGTCCTACGATAGCAATAAATTCCCCCTCATGTACCTGAAAAGATATATCTGACAGGGCAAGCGTCTCACCCTGTAGACTATGATAGGAATAACTGATATTTTTCAGTTCGAGAATAGGAGGTTTGGATACAGAGTCGCCCATAGTTGTCCTTTCCGTTATATTTTAACGAGTATCGTCCCGCTGACATCTGGCGGATAGCCAAGGGATCCTGCCTGATTACCGGCGGTACGGTACATGGAAATGATTATAGGGTAATATATGCAAAAAAACGGGAAGAGCGACTTATTTTGTAAAATAATGCTTGAAATAAAGGGGAGTCTTAGGTAATATGAAATTACTTGCATCGGCGGCAAGTTGAAAATCGTCCGAAAATATGTTAATATCGGGTTTAGGCTTTATTTTAATAAACGGTAAAACGGAGGAAATTATGGCACAGCTTTGGGGCGGAAGGTTTACAAAAGAAACGGATCAGTTAGTTTATAACTTCAACGCGTCCATTTCGTTTGATAAAAAATTATATAGACAGGATATAGAAGGCAGCATAGCCCATGTGGTCATGCTGGCCAAGCAGGGGATTCTCACGACAGAGGAAAAAGACGCCGTTATCAAAGGGCTTACCTCTATCAGGGAAGAATTAGAAGACGGAACGCTTGAAATCACGGAAGAGTACGAGGATATTCATAGTTTTGTCGAAGCAAAGCTGATCGAACGCGTAGGGGAAGCGGGAAAGAAACTGCATACCGGAAGGAGCAGGAACGATCAGGTTGCGCTGGATATGAGGCTCTATACAAGAGCAGAGATTTTAGAGATCGATCTTTTGTTAAAAGATCTGTTAAAAGAGCTGCTTTCCCTTATGGAGAACAATCTGGAAACTTATATGCCGGGCTTTACTCATTTGCAGAAGGCGCAGCCTGTCACGCTTGCGCATCATTTGGGCGCATATTTTGAAATGTTCAAGAGGGACAGGGAACGTCTGAAAGACATTTACTCCCGTATGAATTACTGTCCGCTGGGGGCAGGGGCGCTGGCGGGAACCACTTATCCGCTTGACCGGAATTATACCGCTTCGCTGCTTGGGTTTGAAGGTCCTACTTTAAACAGTATGGATTCGGTTTCAGACAGGGATTATCTGATTGAATTTTTAGCGGCGATGTCTACGATCATGATGCACTTAAGCCGTTTCTGTGAAGAGATCATTTTATGGAATTCCAATGAGTATCGTTTTATAGAACTGGACGATACCTATTCAACGGGAAGCAGTATCATGCCACAGAAAAAGAATCCGGACATTGCAGAACTTGTCAGGGGAAAAACGGGCAGGGTATACGGCGCCCTTGTTTCCTTACTTACAACCATGAAAGGGATTCCCCTTGCCTATAACAAAGATATGCAGGAAGACAAGGAACTTACCTTTGACGCTATCGATACGGTGAAAGGATGTCTGGCATTATTTACAGGAATGCTGAAGACGACTAAATTCAATAAAGAGATTATGGCAAAAAGCGCTATGAACGGATTTACCAATGCTACGGACGCAGCGGACTATCTTGTCGGTAAAGGGGTACCGTTCAGGGACGCCCACGGTATTATCGGAAAGTTAGTGCTTTATTGTATTGAGAAACAGACGGGCATAGAAAATTTGACGCTGGAAGAACTAAAAGCCGTCAGTCCTGTGTTTGAAGCGGACGTATACGAAGCGGTAAGTTTAAAAACCTGTGTGGAAAAGCGGCTGACGCTCGGCGCGCCGGGATCTGAGGCTATGAAGGAGGTCATCGGCCTCGGGAAAAAATATTTGGAGAGCGAATGGGCAAAGACATCCGACAGCATATGTTTTTAAGAGGGAAAGGAGTATAGATAACATGAGTGAAAAATTAAAGGTTGGTATTCTTGGCGGTACGGGTATGGTAGGACAGAGATTTATTTCTCTTTTGGAGGATCATCCGTGGTTCGAAGTGACGACGATCGCAGCAAGCGAGAGATCCGCGGGAAAGACGTATGAAGAAGCGGTAGGCGGCAGATGGAAAATGACGACGCCGATGCCGGAGGCGGTAAAGGGATTGACGGTCATGAATGTGAACGAAGTGGAGGCAGTCGCATCCCAAGTCGATTTTGTATTCAGCGCGGTGGACATGACCAAAGAGGAGATCAAAAAAATCGAAGAGGATTACGCTAAGGCGGAGATTCCCGTTGTTTCCAATAACAGTGCGCACAGATGGACCCCGGACGTACCTATGGTAGTACCGGAGATCAACCCGGAACATATGAAAGTCATTGATTTCCAAAAAAAGAGACTCGGGACACAGAGAGGTTTTGTGGCGGTAAAGCCCAATTGCTCCATTCAAAGTTATGCCCCCGTCCTTACGGCTTGGAAAGAGTTTGAGCCTGTAGAGGTGGTAGCCACTACTTATCAGGCAATATCCGGCGCAGGAAAGACGTTTAAAGACTGGCCGGAAATGGAAGGGAATATCATTCCTTTTATTGGAGGAGAAGAAGAAAAGAGCGAAAAAGAACCGCTGCGTATCTGGGGAGAGATCGAAGACGGCGTAATCGTACCTGCAGTGTCCCCTGTGATCACCTGCCAGTGTATCAGAGTCCCGGTGCTGAACGGACACACGGCGGCGGTATTCGTTAAATTTGCAAAGAAACCGACGAAAGAGCAGTTGATTGAAAAGCTCCGCAGTTTTAAGGGCGTTCCGCAGGAATTAAATCTTCCCAGCGCGCCGAAGCAGTTCATTCAATATTTGGAAGAGGATAACCGTCCTCAGGTTACGTTGGATGTGGACTATGAAAAAGGAATGGGGATCAGCGTAGGCCGTTTGAGGGAAGATACGGTCTATGATTTTAAATTTGTAGGTCTTTCTCATAACACAGTGCGCGGCGCAGCGGGCGGCGCAGTACTTTGTGCGGAGCTTTTAAAAGCGCAGGGATATATCGCGAAGAAGTAAGGGGAGAAAGGTAAGCAGTGTCACAAGCAGGTTTGTGATATGCACGGGAGGTCAGTATGGACGAAATGCGCTATCAATTGGATCTTTTGACGGCAATCAATCAAAGGCTGGGCGATCAGGAGAAGATGTACCGCCTTGTCTGCGAGTCGTCCGTTAATGCTTATCTTTATTATTCTTTTGAAAATAACATATGCAAATGTATGGGAAATTGGAATGAATATTTCAATTTTGAGATCAGACAGTTAGCAGATGTGGCAAAGCTTTTGGATATCGTGGACGAAAAAGACGTCCATGCGCTCAGAAACAGCCTGTTTTTAGAAAAACGGGGGCTGAAGCAGGAAACCGTGGAATGCCATATCACGGAAAAGGATGTCTGGTATCAGTTCGACGTAAACGTTATTTATAAAGAAGACGGCACGCCTATGGATAAAGTCATTACCATCAGTGATGTGTCCGGATACAAAAGACAAACGGAAGAACTTGCAAAAATGGCCTATTACGATATGGCTACCGGATTATATAACCGGAATTATTTTGTTATGATGTTGGGAGAATTCCTCCGCAGGGCGGAAGAAGAAAATGTGACGGTAAGCGTGATCTTTATCGATATAGACGATTTTAAAAGGATCAACGACGGTATGGGCATCGTAGTGGGGGAAGGGCTTTTACAAAGCTTCGCTTTCTTTTTAAAGGACTTTGAAGACGAGCATGTGATCGTGTCCCATTTTGCCAGCGATCTGTTCTGTATCGCCGTATATGATCCCTGCGGGGCAAGGAGTGCGGACCATATATGCAACGCCATTAAAGAAAAGGTTTTACAGGGAATCATTTCTCCCGACGGGCAAAAGCTTTTGGTCACAGCGTGCATCGGCGTTGCGGAATACCCAGAGGCGTCCACAAATGCGTTGGGGCTTATCAACTGTGCCGAGATCGTTATGTTCAAGGCAAAGGCGTCGGGGAAAAATGTAGTCAAATATTTTGATACGCCGATCGTCAATGAATTTTTACAGAATGTGGAAATTGAAAATAAACTGAAGCATGCGGTTTTTCAAAAAGAGTTCGTGATGTATTTCCAGCCCCAGTTTTTTGTAGACAGTAAGAAACTGCGCGGTGCGGAAGCATTGATACGTTGGTATGATAAAGAAGAAAAATTTATCAGTCCGGGCGTTTTTATCCCGATCGCGGAAAAGAACGGAATGATCGTGCCTATCGGACAGTGGGTAATAGAGGAAAGCATCCGGAATTTTGCGGAGTGGAAAAAACGGTTCGACTGCCATATCATCCTTTCTATCAATATTTCGGCAATCCAGTACAAACAGCCGGATTTCGTCAATGAGCTGATAAAGATCATGCAAAAATATGACGTTCCCGCGGAAGAACTGGAGCTGGAGGTTACCGAGAGTATTTTGATCGAAGATTTTGAAGAGGTTGTCAAAAAGTTGAATATGCTTAGGGACTACGGGATCAAGATTTCGCTGGATGATTTTGGGACAGGATATTCTTCGCTGTCATATCTGAAAGAAATGCCGATCGATACGTTGAAAGTGGACAAATCTTTTGTGGATACGATCATAACGGACCATTCCACAAAGATCATAACTGGATCGATCATTCAGATGGTAAAGGAATTAGGATATGAGACGATTGCAGAAGGAGTAGAGGATAAGGGGCAATATGAATACTTAAAAGAGATCGGCTGCGATATCATACAAGGTTATTTCTTGGGAAAACCGATGCCCTCTGAAAAAATTGCGCAGTTGTTGTGCGAAGAGTTATAGGAAGATTATGGGAAAAGATTTATTTATTGCGGAAAAACCGAGCGTTGCAAGGGAATTTGCAAAAGCCCTGAAATATAATATGAGTAACAGGGACGGCTTTATGGAATCTCCTGAAGCGATCGTAACATGGTGCGTGGGGCATCTTGTTACGATGAGCTATCCGGAGAGCTATGATGAAAGCCTGCGCAAGTGGACTTTTGACAGCCTTCCTTTTATACCAAAAGAGTTCAAGTATGAAGTAATAGAAAATGTCAGAAAGCAGTATAGTATTGTAAGCGGATTGCTGACAAGAGAAGATGTGGACACGATTTATGTCTGCACCGACTCGGGAAGGGAAGGGGAATATATTTACCGCTTGGTGGAAAATCAGGCGAAAGTTTCAGGAAAAACAAGAAAAAGAGTATGGATTGATTCTCAGACAGAGGAAGAGATTCTTCGAGGCATAAAAGAGGCAAAAGATTTATCGGAATATGATAATTTATGCGCTGCAGCATATTTAAGGGCCAAAGAAGACTATCTGATGGGAATCAATTTTTCGCGTGCGCTCACGTTAAAATACGGCGGGTCCATCAAGGCTTATTTAAAAAGGGACCGGGCCGTTATTTCGGTGGGAAGGGTCATGACCTGCGTACTCGGCATGATCGTCAACCGGGAACGGGAGATCCGGAACTTTGTCAAAACGCCTTTTTACAGAGTGCTTGCCTCATTTTCCTTTGCAGACAGGGAATTTGAAGGGGAATGGCGGAGCGTGGAAGGGTCGAAGTATTTCCAGTCCCCGCTGCTATATAAAGAGAATGGATTTAAAGAGGAAAAACATGCCAGAGAACTGATTTCTTTTTTGGAAGAACCGCCGGAAGAAAATCCGGTCGTCGTTTCTATAGAAAAAAAGAAGGAAACTAAGAATCCGCCGCTTTTATACAATCTTGCCGAACTGCAAAATGATTGTTCCAAACTTTTTAAGATCAGTCCGGACGAAACGCTGCGCATCGTGCAGGAACTATATGAAAAGAAAATGGTGACTTATCCCAGAACGGACGCAAGGGTTCTTTCCACTGCGGTTTCCAAAGAAATTTACAAAAATATAAAGGGATTGACAGGGTATATCCATACGGCGGATATTGCCGGACATATCCTGCAGGAAGAGAAGTATAAGAAAATTGCCAAAACAAGATATGTAAACGATAAGCAGATCACGGACCATTATGCGATCATACCCACAGGACAAGGGCTTAGCGGCTTGAACGGTTTAAATCCTACCGCGGCAAAGGTGTATGAAGTGATCGCCAGAAGATTTCTAAGTATTTTTTATCCTCCCGCAGTTTATCAGAAAATAGCGCTCACTACCAGAAAGAGGGGAGAGAACTTTTTTTCGAATTTCAAAGTGCTTGCAGAAGAGGGCTATCTAAAGGTAATGGAATATTCTTTTAAAAAGAAGGAAAAAGAAGGGGGCGGACGGGAAAAGCCCGAAACGGACAAGGAAGAAAACGAAAAAAGCGAAAACGGGCAGGAGGAAATGAAATGCGACGCCGCATTTATGGAACTTTTGCGTTCTTTGAAGACGGGGATGGAGATTCCTTTAAAAGGCCTGTCCGTAAAAGAAGGGGAGACATCGCCGCCCAAACGTTATAATTCCGGATCGATCATTCTGACGATGGAAAATGCGGGCCAGTTTATCGAAGACGAGGAACTGCGCGCCCAGATCAAGGGGAGCGGAATCGGTACTTCCGCGACCAGAGCGGAAATTTTGAAAAAGCTGGTAAATATAGAGTATTTAAGCCTAAATAAAAAAACACAGGTTCTGACGCCGACTCTGATGGGAGAGATGGTCTTCGACGTGGTGGAAAATTCGATAAAGCCGCTGCTGGATCCGGCCCTTACCGCAAGCTGGGAAAAAGGGCTTACTCTTGTGGCGCAGGGCGAGATCACCTCGGAAGAATATATGGGAAAGCTGGATTCTTTTGTAAGCAGACGGACAAATATTGTGAAACAATTGAATAATCAGACCGCACTTTACAAGCAATACGACCGGGCCGCATTAAATTATAAGAACAATAAGTAGATTCATATTGCGAGTTGTAAAAAAAATATGGTATACTTATACATAGTATTAGATTATTTGTGCTTTGGGCAGGATGGGAGATTATAAATAAGTGGAAGAGTTAAAAATAAGCAGTTTATATGATTTAGAGGAGACGATTGCGAAAGAGCTGTTTTCACGGGCAGAGTACCCTTGGGAACTTCTTTCCGGGATAGGCGCTTTTATCGTGGAATTGGGAGAGTCTCTTCCAACGGACAGATATGAAGAACGGGGAGAGCATATCTGGATCGCCAAGAATGCAAAAGTTTATCCGACGGCATACATCAACGGTCCCTGTATCATCGACGAGGAGGCGGAGATCAGGCACTGTGCTTTTATACGGGGGAACGCCATCGTGGGCAAAGGGGCGGTGGTCGGAAATTCTACCGAATTGAAAAACGTGGTTCTTTTTAATAAAGTGCAGGTTCCCCATTACAATTATGTAGGGGACAGCATATTGGGATACAAAGCGCATATGGGCGCAGGTTCCATTACCTCTAATGTAAAAAGCGACAAGACGCTTGTAACAGTGCGCTACGGCGGTGAGAAAGTGAAGACCGGTTTAAAGAAATTCGGCGCCATGCTGGGCGATCAGGTTGAGGTGGGGTGTAACAGCGTGTTAAATCCCGGAACGGTGGTTGGAAAAGAGGCAACTATTTATCCGACTTCCAGCGTACGCGGATTTGTCCCGGAAAAGAGTATTTTTAAAAGCAGGGACAATGTTGTTAAAAGATCATAGTTTGAGGGCATGTTCCACAGCGGATAAAACATGGTCTGTTTATAAACGGAGAGGGAATTCTTATGGCAATGGAGTTAAATTTTGAATCAATCGTATCCATGGTAGAAAATATGATTACCGGAATCTGTATCTTTGAGTTGAAGAACGGAAAGATCACGCCGGTATATTTGAATGAAGGGTTAAGCAGGATGCTTGGGTATTCCATGACCGAAACGCAAAAAGCGTTTAAAAATGTCAGAAACAGTATCATACCCGAAGATCTTCCGATACTTGAGCAGGCGATCATTGATGTACTGAAAGATGACGGGGCCGTAGACTTTGAACTCCGTACCGTTACATTGAGCGGCGGTATGCGCTGGCTGCAGGTACGGGCTAACCTGTACTCAAGGGAAAAAGATGTTTATACGGTCTGCGCCGTTTTGGTGGATGCAACGGAAAGAAAAAATGTTGAAGAAGAAATGCGGCAGCAAGCCGAGAAATTACATATCGTGGCGGCAGCCGAGGGAGAAATGATCTTTGATTATAATGCCAAAACGGACGTTATGACGATCCGTCATACGGAAGATATCTTTAACAGGAACGAGATCATCTTAAATAATTATTTCGGGAAATATGAAATGGGCTTTATTCATGATGACGATGCAGAGTATTTTTTTGCTGTGTTCAGAAGCGCGTTGAAATCCCCTAAGCACGATACGATGGAGCTAAGGAGCAGGCGTTACGAAGGAGAGTATCAGTGGTATCAGTGCAGCGTTACCAGTATGGCCGGCGTTGAAGGATATGTGACAAGGGTGATCGGCAGGCTTGTAAATATCAACGAACGAAAACTGAAGGAAATGGATCTTAAGGTAAGGGCGGAAAAAGACGCTCTCACGGGAATGTATAATCAGGGCGCTACCGAACAGCTTATCAAAAAATATCTGGACGAAAGCGTTGAGGAACTGCAGTCGGATATCAACGGCCTTCATGCTTTTATCATGATCGATCTGGATAATTTCAAGGAAGTAAACGATATATTAGGCCATGCGCAGGGAGATAAAGTGCTGAGCGAAACTGCCATGACGATCTTGACGAATTTTAAAGGCAGCGACATTCCGGGACGTGTCGGCGGGGACGAGTTTGCCGTATTTGTTCGGGATATTGAATCCATATCGCAGGCGGATATGCTGGCGGCCAAACTTTGTGAAGAATTAAGAAAGAGCGTGCCTTCCGCCTATGGGGAGATTATTATCTCCGCCAGTATCGGAATTTCTATTTTCCCGTATCATGGAACGACTTACGAGGAACTTTTTGCCAAGGCTGACAAAGCGCTGTATACGGCGAAAGCCAACGGAAAAGACGGCTATCGTATTTTTGACGCCGCGGCAACCATTGCTTATCATTCTAACAGACGTAATAACCAGTTGTCTTTGAACTATGTGGAAACACCTGCCAAGAAACTGGAAGATCTTGTGTCGGAAGTATTATTTGATGACAAAATAAAGGAATCTTCTTTGGCTTCCGTATTGGAATTGATCTCTTCGGAATATGGTATGCAGAGAGCTTTCATCTGCGATTCGGACAACGACAGGACGATTCGTTTTATTGCGGAAGGATATGAGATTGGAAGCGACGAGAACAGGATGTGGCGTGAGGAATTCTGCGAGAGCTTAAGCAGGTCGCATAAGAGATTTTGTATCATACATCAATATGACGATCTGGAAGATGAAGAGAGAAGCTTTATGGTGGAGGAAGGGATCCGGAGCCTTATGTATTATCCTATTTACCATGAGGGAGAATATAAAGGCGCTATTATTTTCCAAAATCATACGGAAGACGAGATCATCCTTACGGAAGAGCAGCAAAACGAACTCAGATGTCTGTTAAGGATCATTAATGCCTATGTGCTTCAGGACGGATTTATCAGCCGGGTACCGAATGCAGTGGCGCAGATCCAGATGATGGATAATATGGACAATTATGTTTATGTGGTAGATGCGGATACTTACCAGATCAACTTTGTAAACAGAAAAGTAGTGCTGGCAAGTAAATCCGTACAAATAGGGGAATACTGCTACAAGCTATTGAGCAATAGCAATGAGCCTTGTGAAAACTGTGTGATGAAGAATCTTGACAGGGCCAATCCCCATGCCAGAGAGAGTGAAGAGCGGTTTAACTATGCGCTGCGGACATGGACGAAAAACAGCGCATGCTGGTTAGAGTGCAATGAAGCTTCTGCGACCTGCATGATGAGCTGCGTAGATATTTCCGATTATTTGGCTTAGGAAGTGTGTAAAGAATTTCTAAGGCGGCAGCAAGGTAACCATGAGAGGATTCCTAAACGGCCTTAAGAGTAAAATAACGGCATTTTTAAGGGAACGGACTTTCCGGTAGTTTTGATATAAATTTGACAGAAATTTATCAAAACTACTGGATTTTTTTTTATAAATATGCGAAAATAATAAAAGTGTATATGACAAAATTTCTCAAAGTTTTTATCGGTAAAGATCATGGCAGATTGGCCGTGTAAACGATTTCTATGGGAAAGATAGGGCGTGGAGCGGAATCGTATAGGAGCTTTCAGAATTTTGCATGACAATATCATTCTACATATTTGAAAGGAGTTTTCACATGATTTATTCACATGAAGTAGAAAAAATGTGTACTGTAGCACAGGGTGTTAATCACGGTTGTGCTCCGATCCCGGAAGAAGCAAAATGGGTAAAGGCAAAAGAAGTTAAAGATATCTCTGGTCTGACACACGGCATTGGCTGGTGCGCGCCGCAGCAGGGCGCCTGCAAGCTGACATTAAATGTGAAAGAAGGAATTATACAGGAGGCTTTGGTAGAAACGATCGGTTGTTCCGGTATGACGCATTCTGCAGCTATGGCAGCGGAAATTTTACCGGGAAGAACGGTTTTGGAAGCTTTAAATACAGACTTGGTATGTGACGCGATCAATACGGCTATGAGAGAATTATTCTTACAGATCGTATATGGACGTACTCAGAGCGCATTCTCTGAAGAGGGTCTTCCGATCGGTGCAGGTCTTGAAGATTTAGGAAAAGGTTTAAGAAGTCAGGTTGGTACGATGTACGGTACATTGAAAAAGGGTCCCCGTTATCTGGAAATGGCAGAAGGTTATGTAACGGGAATCGCTCTTGACGAAAAGGACCAGATCATCGGTTATCAGTTCGTAAGCCTTGGAAAAATGACGGACTTCATCAAAAAAGGCGACGATCCTAACACTGCATATGAAAAGGCAAAAGGCCAGTACGGCCGTGTAGATGATGCGGTTAAGATTATCGATCCGAGGGAAGAATAAGAAGGAGGACAGAACAAATGGCATTATTTGAATCATATGAAAGAAGAATTGACAAAATCAATTCTGTACTTAACGGCTATGGAATTTCTTCTATTGAAGAAGCGGAGAAAATTACAAAAGATGCTGGGCTTGATGTTTATGAGCAGGTTAAGAAGATCCAGCCTATCTGTTTTGAAAATGCATGCTGGGCTTATACGGTAGGCGCGGCAATCGCAATCAAAAAGGGATGTAAAAGAGCGGCAGACGCGGCGGCAGCCATCGGTGAAGGCCTTCAGGCTTTCTGTATTCCGGGTTCCGTTGCAGATCAGCGTAAAGTAGGTCTTGGACACGGTAATCTTGGCAAGATGTTACTGGAAGAAGAAACGGACTGCTTCTGTTTCCTTGCAGGACATGAATCTTTTGCGGCGGCAGAGGGCGCTATCGGTATTGCCGAGAAAGCTAATAAAGTTCGCCAGAAACCTTTAAGAGTTATTCTTAACGGCCTTGGAAAAGACGCGGCACAGGTTATTTCCCGTATTAACGGATTTACCTTTGTAGAGACGGAAATGGATTACTATACCGGTGAAGTAAAAGAAATCAGCAGAACCCCTTATTCCGACGGTCTGCGTTCTAAAGTAAACTGCTACGGCGCTAACGATGTAACGGAAGGCGTTGCGATCATGCATAAGGAAGGCGTTGACGTATCCATTACGGGTAATTCCACAAACCCGACCAGATTCCAGCATCCGGTAGCAGGTACTTATAAAAAAGAATGTGTAGAGCAGGGTAAGAAATATTTCTCAGTAGCAAGCGGCGGCGGTACGGGACGTACCCTTCATCCGGATAACATGGCGGCGGGTCCTGCTTCTTACGGTATGACCGATACTATGGGACGTATGCATTCCGACGCGCAGTTTGCAGGTTCTTCTTCCGTACCGGCACACGTTGAAATGATGGGACTGATCGGTATGGGTAATAACCCGATGGTAGGCGCTACCGTTGCTGTGGCAGTTTCTATCGAGGAAGCTGCTAAAGCAGGTAAATTTTAAGGGTATCTTATTCGGAAAAGTGAAATAAGCATATAAGAAAGGAGCTGTTGCAAAAGTAAAGGGTCATTTACGAAGGCAGCGGCTTCTTTTATTTGGGAAGAGCTATAACAAACGGGCAGAGGTATCGAAACATTGTCAGAACAGCATTATTTCAAAAAAGCATTGTCTGATTTTACTTATGATGTGGCCAGCGGCGGTGCGGTCCGCCATTTGACGGATGTAGGATATACCGTAAAACAGATTATGGAAAATCTTTCTTATCCGACGCCGTACAAAAGAGTACAAAGGACCGTTTGGGAGCATTTACTGAATACAGGGGTTATACTTTTGGAAGAACCGGGAACAGGGACTTTGCAGGAAACCGTTACTTATGTAAAAGAATATAATAAATACGGAAAAGCCAGTTTCCGGCGTATAACAAAACAACAGGAAAAACCGGAAAATCTTTTATTTAAGGAAGAGCGGTTTGTGGAAAGCAAAGAAAATAAGCTGGATGACTTTTTATTAAAAAAATGTGCGGAAAATGAAGAAAAATCGTCATATGTTTCCTGCCCTTTCGGGCTTTGCAGCAAAACTTCCCCCATTTCAGAATACTTGGACATTTTATTGGAGGAAGGACAGAGAGAATATCTGTCAGGACTTCCATGGGAGAGAAGATTGTGCTATCACAGACTGGACCGGCGTATGAGGGAGATTACGGTAAGGCTGTATTCAGGAGGCGGCTATCATGGATGTTGTTATTTTTTGAAGACGGCAGAAAAAATAGTATTTTGAGCAAAAGAGCGACCGGAAAATGAAAGCCGGCCTGTAGCTTGTAATAGAGCGGCAGGCCGGACTTTTTGCATATTATTAGTGATATAAAGTAAAATATATTTGACATTATGCTAATGATGTGATATATCTATTGGTAGAGGATGTAACAAGGAGGGAGACAGTATGGACAATATGTATTATGTTTTGGGAATGATAGCCGGAATGTTTGCCGCTATTATTGGCGTGGCGGTCAAAAAATATTTGGATAAGAATAGGAGAGGGAAAGAGAGTTTTGACGAAAGACAGATGCTTGTCAGATTAAAGGGGTATAAAATGAGTTTTTTTACGATGATGCTCTATAATATGTTATATGCCTTCTATGACTTACTGGTCGAGGAATCTGTCTTAAGTACGTTTGCAGCCATGATTATGGGTATTTTTTTAGGGGCATTGGTGTTTGCAGTATATGCGATCTGGAAGGACGCCTATGTAGAACTGCATAGAGGAAGGAAACATTTTTTGTTCCTGTTCGGAGCCTGTGGGCTGCTTAATTTACTGAACGGTATCAGAACATTGGAAGAAGAGATAAAGAGACCGGAGTGTCAGGATATGCAGGTGTATCTTGTCAACTTCATGGCGGCGGTTTTATTCGGCATAGTTTTTTTAGTATTTGCACTTAAAGGGCTTACAGAAAAAAAAGATGAGGAGTAACCTGCGGAATGAAGAATTTAAAATTAAAATCCGCAAGAGCGGCAATGGATCTTTCACAGCAGGAACTGGCGGATCAAATCGGAGTTTCCAGACAGACGATTTCCGCAATTGAAAAAGGCGATTACAATCCAACGATCAAACTTTGTATTGCTATCTGTAAATGTCTGAATAAAACACTGGATGAGCTTTTTTGGGAGTAACATTGTCACTTTCTATTTGAGCCGCAAAAGCGGCATGGAGGATTATAATGAGAAAAGGAAGTATATTTACGATTGCTTTATTGATAACGGCCATGCTTATGACTTTGTGCGGAACGACTTCCTGTGGGAACGGAAAACAGAACGATATAGAGGCGGCGTCGTCGGATGACGGCTCACAAGACGATGCAGAAAGCCGGGAGAGAAGCGCCGGTGCAGTTTTTGCCTTTCCGGCGACGGACTATGTGGATCAGAAGGAAATGGAACTTGCCGATTATTGGAAGGGCAGTAACGAGGCTTCGCTTGCAGCGGTCATGAAGAAAGCGGCACAGGGGAAAAAGGTGACCATTGCGGCAATCGGCGGTTCTATTACACAGGGAACGGTATCCGCGGGAACAGGGGACAGTGAGGTCGAAGAGAAAAAAAGTTACACGGAATATTTCTTTTCATGGTGGCAGGAAACTTTTCCGGATACGGAATTAGAAACGATCAATGCGGGAATCGGGGCAACGGATTCTTACCTTGGCGTCCACCGGGTAAGGAGGGACGTATTAGAAGCGGAACCGGATCTGGTGCTTGTAGAATTTGCCGTAAATGACGGGAATACACAATTTTATAAAAAATCTTATGATAATCTGATCAGAACGATTCTGAAAGCGGAAAATGCTCCGGCAGTCCTGCTCTTTTTTATGGCGCAGACAAACGGGGAGAGCGCGCAGGAAAACCAATCCATCGTTGGATTTTCCTATTCCCTGCCAATGGTGAGTTACCGGAACGTGATCAAAGAAATGACGGAAACGGGAAAGTACAGTGAAAAGGAATTATCAGGGGATGGGGTGCATCCGTCGGCTCTCGGCCATGCCATAGCCGGAGAGATCTTATGGAAATATTTGAATTCGGTTTATGCCGATTTAGAAGTGTATGAAGAGCCGGAGAACTTTACGAAAGAAGCGGTAACGAAAGAATGCTATTCCGGTGCTGAAATTTTGAACGCCGAAAAGACCGTGCCGGAATTTATCAAGAATTTTGAAGAGGATACGGTTTTTCCGGCATTTCCGAAAGGCTGGAGCTGTGAAGAAGAGGGAGAGATCAGGTTTAAGGTTTCTTTCGCCAATTTAGGGATTCTCTATTATTGCCAGACGGACGGGAAAGGCGGGCAGTATGAAGTCTATGTGGACGGCGAACCGGCAGGCGTACTGGACGCCGATTTTAAGGGCGGTTGGGGAAATTATGCCAAAGCGCAGGAATGCTATACTTCAGATCGGGTTTCGGAACATGAAGTAACGATCAAAAGAAAAGAAGATTCCACGGGCGGGATGTTTTCCCTGCTGGGACTGCTGGTATCCGGCGGAACAGGGAAAGGATCATGAGGTTTATTTGCCTTTTCGGAATGCCAGCGGGGTGATATGAAATTCCTCTTTAAATTTTTTCGTAAAATAAGCCGAATCAGAAAAACCGACTGCCATAGCGATATCGGTCACCGATAAAGCGCTTTCTTTTAACAGGACCAAGGCATGGTCGAAGCGCACCCGGTTGACGTATTTGGAAAATTCCGTGCCGACGGCAGCTTTGAAGATCCTTAAAAAATGATATTCACTATAACCGGCTATCTGTGCAGTTTCTTTTGCGCTGATATGCCGGTTATAATTTTCCCCGATAAAATCGATGGCAGCTTTCACGGAAGCATTCCTCTTGGAAAAATTACGGCTGGCCGATACGGAAGCAGAAGGTAAGAGCAAATACAATAAGTACAATATTTTTGATTTGATCAGTATTTTATAATAAGGCGTTTTCTCATGGTACAGGGAAAAGATCTCTTCAAAAGATTTCTTAAGTTCAGGATAGCAGATGAAATCAGGGCGCAGGATATTGATAAACTGTTTTTCTTTTTGGACGAGGGGGCCGACAGCTTCCGTAAAAATATCGTCCGCCGTCTTGCCCGCTAAAAGATCCAGATGAAAAAGGACGGCACGGCAGTTAAAGTCCATGCTTTCATATCGAAAGAATCCATGGACTTCGTCTTTATTTACGATAACGATATCTCCTTCGGAAACGATATGCGTTTCGAAATTGACGCTGACTTCGGCTTTTCCGCTCATGACCAGATTTATTTCAATCTCGGGATGCCAGTGAAGGTTGACTGCAGGATAATTTGCGTACAGCCAGTTGTCATAGCAGGCGCACGGGAAAAGAGAAGAACCGTGGGAAATATTTTCTTTTGCAATATTGTTGTGGGAGGCAGCCGCCTGTATATATGTTTTCATAAGCTTATGATAGCGGAAAAAGATAAAAACCGCAATATAATTATAATTTTAAGCATAATAACAAAAGAAATTTATGGAAAATAATATAATAATCTAAATATATCTTAGAGCGCGTTTGAAAATTGCTTTCCCCGGGGTGTGCGTCACAGTTTGTGGGAGATTTGTGCCAAATTTAAGAGGCGTAGCGGGCTACGTTGATTAAATTTGGCGCAAATATCGCGCAAAGTGGGGTGTGCAGATCGGGGGAATGAATTTTCAAACAAGTTCTAGAGCGCGTTAAAGAAATGCGCCGGAGCAACGAAGGCTACATATAAAAGACAGGGGTCATGGGAGAAGAAAATGGCCGGGTAATGAAACGTTACAAAGCCGTTTTCCGGATTGATAGGAAAAGAAAAGGAGAAGCAGGTCGATATGGACGAGAAGTTAAAAGTAACTGCGAACGGGCAGGTTATCACCGTTTCAGACCAAACGGAAGAAAAGCACATAGAAATCATCAATACGGGGCTGTTACGCATTTATAAGAAGAAAAACAGTGAACAGCTTGTTAAACTACATTATGAGAGGGAGCAGATCAATATTATCACGCAGGAAACGAACGAAGGGATTTACATTTTGTTCCATGATTACAGGATCCGTGTAAAGGATGGGCTTCATATAAGCATTGAGAAAAACGGAAAAGAATATTTTAAAGAGTATGACGGGGATGCTGTCATTTACGAAATGAAAAAGGATTTTTCCTTGGCGGAACTGGAGGGACATAAAAGAGAAGAAACGGAGGTAGATTTTAAGACGCAGATCAACATTGCGCTGTTTGATAAAGAAGACAAGATCTACGGGTTAGGAGACAAGGCAGCCCAATTAAACAGAAGGGACTATGAGTATGTTTCATGGAATACGGATGATCCGACTGCCCATAACGAAACTTATAGGTCACTTTATAAATCAATTAATTATCTGCTCGTCAATCATCATGGCAGCGAGTATTACGGACTTTTTTACCCGTCATCTTATAAATGCATTTTTAACCTTGGAAAGTACAGCGACCGTTTTATGTATATCGGAAGTGAAAAAGGGGAGTACGATTATTTCCTCATGCTCGGCGAAGATCCGGCACAGATCACAAAGAGATATGTATCCCTCGTAGGAAATACTTTATTTGTGCCGCGTAAGATGTTGGGATATCATCAGTCAAGATGGTCTTATAATGCGGAAGAAATGGAAGAGATCAGAGAGAAATTCAAAGAATATGATCTTCCGATAGATTATATCCATATGGATATTGATTATATGGACGCTTATAAAGTCTATACCGTAAAGAAATCGGAATTTCCGGATCTGAAAAGCACGGCGGAAAGGTTTGAAAAAGACGGCATCGGGCTGATTACGATCCTTGATCCGGGTGTGAAAGTGGAGGACGGATATGAAGTTTACGATCATCTGAAAGAAATGGGCGGATTTGCCACTTATCAGGGGGAGCAGTATATCAATCAGGTATGGCCCGGAGATTCCAAATATCCGAATTATTTTGACGAAAAGACCGCCGGTTATATCACGCAGATCACCAAAGACTTTATCGCGGAAAACAAAGTCGGCGGAATCTGGTGCGATATGAACGAACCTGCGTCTTTTAACGGGCCGCTGCCGGATCAGGTAGCATTTATGGGGGAAGACGGGGTACATTACCATGACGAGGTACATAATCTTTACGGGGAGTATATGACGAGGGCCGTTGCAAAGGCTTTTGAAGAGGAAAATAAAAGGCCGGCGGTGATCACCCGCGCTGCGTTTGCCACTACAAGCGCCTTTTCCACCACATGGAACGGGGATAATCAGTCGCTATGGGCGCATTTGGAAGGCTCCCTTGCACAGGTCATGACTATGAATCTTTGTAATTTTGCCGTAAACGGCGTGGATATCGGAGGATTCGGAAATGAAACGACAAAAGAACTGCTGGTCCGCTGGGTAGAAGCCAATCTGTTTTCCCTGTTTTTGAGAAATCATGCGGCCATGAATACCAGATTGCAGGAACCGTATGCTTTTGATGAGGAGACCCTCCGGATCTATAGGAAAATGTTAAAGCTCCGCTACGAGTTTATCCCATATCTTTATGACGCATTGGAAAAGGCGCACCGCACGGGCATTCCGGTACAACGCCCTCTGTTTTTTGATTATCCGTCGGATGAGGAGACAAAACAGATCAATGACGAGGTGTTGATTGGAGACAGCCTTCTTTTTGCGCCGGTCGTCAGACAGGGAGAGACAAAGAGGATGGTATATCTGCCTCAGGGAACATGGATCGATTATTTCACAAAGAAAGAATATGAGGGGGAACAGACGTATCTGATCGATATGCCTCTTGACAGCACAGGGATCTTTATAAAGGCAGGTTCCGTCATCCCGCTGTACAAAAATTTGCTCCATATTGAAAAGGAAAAATTGGATACCCTCTATCTCTATATTGAAAAAGGCGGGAACGGGGAATATATCCACTATGAAGACGACGGGGAAAGTCTGGATTATCAAAAAGGGATTTATAACCGTTATAAGATCACCAGAACGTCAAAGGAGATTGCATTTGAAACGCTGGAAGAAAACTATGTGTCAAATTACAAAGAGATCGTGCTTCTTTACGGTGACAGGGAATTAAAAAGACCTTTCTGTACAGAATTTGTTTGCGAATTGTGATCCGGAAAAAGAAAACGGCAGGGAATTTGGAATCGGCTCCCTGCCGTTTTTTTTATTCTTCTGCCAATGGATTTTCCGTTTCTATTTCACCGTGGGTTTCCATGATCGCCTCTGAAGAAGCGGGATCGCCTTCTTCCGCATCTTCTCCGGTGACAATAGTAACGTTCTCGCCTTCCGGCATTTCGCCGTGCAGGATGGAGATAATATATTGTAAACGGATATTGGCGCGGCTGTAATATTCGTTGGCCGCTACCGCTATGTTGCTGTCAAAAGTCTCTCCTTCGTAAAGCTGATGGTATAAGGAAACAGCCTGCGTCATATTTTCCGCCGCCTCGTCGGCGAGGGATTCCACGCTTATAAATGCTTCCGGAACTTCTAAGTCAGCAAGATGTTCGAACTCGGACTCGGCGGCGTCCAAATAGGAGAGCAATTGGACCGCAGCGTCTTCCGCCTGAGCGTCGATCGCGTTCATTTTGGAATCCAGATCGGCAATATGATTAAAAAAGTCGCCCATCTGCGTTTTATATTCTTCAAGCTGTGCGTCTTTTCCGCAGCCGCATAGAAGAAAAAGGGATAGTGCCAATATAAAAGCCGTTTGTATTACATTACGTTTCATGATTGTCCTCTCATAGGTAAGCGGTAGAAATTTTATCACAATAGCTTGCCATAATGAATTTATCACAATTTAAGGAGGAAAGCAAGAAACATATTTACCTTGCGTCCGAAATCGTGATAATATAGTAACAGTCAGTCTGCGGACATAAAAGGCAGGCGTTAAGAAAGGAATCCGAAACAGAATGAAAAAAGAAGAATTCAGGGAACTGGCAAAAAGCAGGGTGCTGTTTTTAGACGGAGCTACCGGCTCCAATCTGATGAAAGCGGGAATGCCGGCAGGCGTATGTCCCGAACAATGGATCTTAGAGCATGAAGATATTATGGAAAACTTACAGAGGGAATATGTCCGGGCAGGCAGCGATATTTTATATGCCCCGACTTTTACCGCGAACCGGATCAAACTGGAAGAATATGGTCTGGCTGACCGGATCGAAGAGATCAATACAAAACTGGTATCATTATCTAAACGGGCGGCGGAAGGAAAGGCTTTGGTGGCCGGAGATCTGACTATGACAGGAAGGCAGCTTGCCCCCATGGGAGATATGGGATTCGAGGAACTGATCGATATTTATAAAGAACAGATCCGGTATCTTGCGGATGCAGGAGCGGACCTGCTTGTGGTAGAGACAATGATGAGCCTGCAGGAGAGCAGGGCGGCGCTGATTGCGGCAAAGGAGACGTGTGAGCTGCCCGTTATGGTAACGATGACTTTTGAAAAAGACGGAAGAAGCCTGTTTGGAACGGACGCCGTCAGTGCGGCGGTCACATTGGAGAGTCTGGGTGCGGATGCGATTGGGGCGAACTGTTCCACAGGTCCGGCCCAGATGGAAAGCATTTTAAAATCCATGGCGTCGGCAGTAAGCGTTCCCCTTATCGCCAAGCCCAATGCGGGGCTGCCGGCAGTGGACGCGGACGGGAATACGGTCTATGATATGGATGCGGATACCTTTGCGGAAGAAATGAAGATACTGGCGGATGCAGGGGCTACTATATTAGGTGGGTGCTGTGGTACGGCGCCGCTATATATAGAAAAACTGACTGAGTCGGTCAATAAGAACAGCGGCATAACGGAAGAAACAGAGGGCAGGATGCAGGGGTTTCACAAAAAGGGCAGGCATTTTTTATCTTCCCAATGTATGACATTGGAATTTGGTTTGGACGATCCTTTCATGATCGTCGGGGAAAGGATCAATCCTACCGGAAAGAAAAAATTGCAGGAGCAGCTTAGGAACGGAGAGTTTGAACTGGTGAAGCAGTTTGCGGAGGAACAGGAGAAAAACGGCGCGGCGGTTTTGGATGTCAATATGGGAATGAGCGGTATTGACGAAAAGGAAATGATGTTAAAAGCGATCGAAGAGACGGTTTCCGTCACCAATCTTCCCCTTTCATTGGATTCCAGCCATGTGGACGTATTGGAACAGGCGCTCAGGCATTATCCGGGACGGGCCTTGGTCAATTCCGTTTCCTTGGAAAAAGAAAAGTTTGAGCGTCTTCTCCCCATCGTAAAAAAATACGGGGCAATGTTTATTTTACTGCCTCTTTCCGATAAAGGACTGCCGGAAACTTTAGAGGAAAAAATACAGATCATTGAAACGATTGCTGCAAAGGCGCTTGCCCTTGGTATGTCCAAGGAAGATATTGTAGTGGACGGTCTGGTAGCTACGGTAGGCGCCAATGAAAAGGCGGCTTTGGAAACGCTTCAGACGATACGCTTTTGTAAAGAAAAGGGGCTGGCTACGATCTGCGGGCTTTCCAATATTTCTTTCGGCCTGCCGGAAAGAAGTTATGTTAATACTGCCTTTTTAACGATGGCGATCAGGGAAGGCCTTACGATGGCGATCGCCAATCCTTCTCAGGAACTGCTCGTATGCAGCGCTTTTGCCTCCGACCTGCTGTTAAATAAAGAAGGTGGGGATATTCGTTATATTGAGTATATGAGCGGCGTGACGGAAAGAAAGGAAAAAGAGAGGATGGAGGAGCTTAAGCTTTCGGCAGCTCCCCTTAGCGGTGATGCCGTAAAAAGAGCGCAAAAGGGCGCAGGAGATATAACAGGGGATACAAAAGAGACTCCGAAAGTGGACGATCAGGACGCCGGATGGCATGAAAAAATAAAAACGGCGGTTTTGAAAGGGAATAAGAAAGGGATAGCCGGGCTTACCCAAAGCGCTCTGGAAGACGGGGAAAAGCCGCAGGAGATATTGAACGCCGTCTTACTTCCCGCCATCAATGAGGTAGGGGAATTATTCGACAAAGGCAAATATTTTCTTCCCCAACTGATCGCCAGCGCCGAAGCCATGAAAAATGCCATTGAAGTATTGGAACCTCTGCTGATGTCGGAACATGAAAAAAAGGATATGCCTACGGTAGTGATCGCCACCGTAGAAGGAGATATCCATGACATCGGTAAGAATCTGGTAGCCTTGATGCTAAAGAATTATGGTTTTCAGGTGATCGACCTTGGAAAAGACGTGCCGAAAGAAAAGATCATTCAGGCGGCAAAAGAAAATCGTGCCCAGATCATCGCGCTTTCCGCGCTTATGACGACTACCATGCAGCAGATGCGCCATGTTGTCGAATATGCGAAAGAGCAGGGAGTGAACGCGAAGATCATGATAGGCGGCGCCGTCATTACGCAGGATTATGCGGACGAGATTGGGGCGGACGGGTACTCCAAAGATGCTGCCGAAGCGGTGAAATTAGCGCAGAGGCTGGTACAAAGGCTGGTAAAAGCTGACTAAAGTAAAAAAAGGATTGATGGCATGACTTTAGTGTGCTAAAATATTGAGAAATACTTTACGGAAAATGAGAGAGAGGTATGAACATAGTATGAACGGTGCAGACGCAATCATAAAATGCTTAGAAAAAGAAGGCGTAGAGGTGGTTTTCGGTTATCCCGGCGTGGCTATCTGCCCTTTTTATAACAGTATACTGGATTCGGAGATACGCACGGTATTGATCCGTACCGAGCAGAATGCGGCTCATGCGGCAAGCGGTATGGCAAGAGTGACCGGCAGGCCGGGAGTATGTGCGGTTACCTCCGGTCCCGGTGCGACCAATGTGATCACGGGCATTGCTACCGCTTTTGCCGACAGTATACCGCTGATCTGTATTACGGGTCAGGTAAACAGCGAGCTTTTGGGTAGCGATGTGTTTCAGGAAGCGGATATTACAGGCGCGGTGGAATCCTTTGTAAAATATAGTTATCTTGTGAAAAAAGCGGAGGATATCCCCCGCATCATGAAGGAGGCTTTCCACATTGCCAATACGGGAAGGAAGGGGCCGGTGCTTATTGACGTGCCGATTGATATCCAAAACGCATCCTTAGGGAAATTTGAATATCCGGAAGAGATTTCCATGCGTACTTATAAACCTACCGTAAAAGGAAATACGGTGCAGATCAAAAAAGTGATAAAAGAACTGGAAAAGGCGAAGCGCCCCATTATCTGCGCGGGAGGCGGCGTCCTTTTGAGCGACGCCCAGCATGAACTGCGCAGCTTTGCGGATAAGCACAGGATTCCGGTAGTCACGACCATGATGGGGATCGGCGTGATGCCTACGGAAGACCCATTCTATTTCGGCATGGTGGGAAATAACGGAAAGCCTTATGCCAACCGTGCCATGAACGAATCGGATCTTTTGATCATGGTAGGGGCGAGAGTGGCGGACAGGGCTGTCAGCCAGCCGGATCTGATTACGGAGAACAAAGTACTGGTACATATCGATGTGGACCCGGCGGAGATCGGTAAAAACGTAGGACCCACGATTCCGCTCGTGGGGGATGCAAAACATATTTTCGATGATCTGAATGCGGAGGAATTTTCCTGCAGCCATGAAGAATGGATTGATACTCTGAATGAATACCGTAAGACGATGGCGCCCAAAAGGAAGCCCAATCCCGATTTTGTGGATCCGGCGGAATTGATCCGTCTGCTTTCCTTAAAAATGAAAGAGGACGGCATTTATGTGGCGGACGTGGGACAAAACCAGATCTGGTCCTGCGGTTATCATATTGTGCGTAAGGGCATGTTTTTAACTTCGGGCGGCATGGGAACGATGGGGTATTCCATTCCGGCGGCAATGGGGGCAAAACTGGCCGCAAAAGACAGACAGGTGGTTGCCGTGTGCGGGGACGGTTCTTTCCAGATGTCCATGATGGAGCTGGCGACGATGAGGCAGCACGATATTCCGGTGAAGATCATAGTGTTAAAAAACAATTATTTGGGAATGGTGCGGGAATACCAGCATTATACATACAAAGACCATTACTCAGTAGTGGATCTGTCCGGAAGTCCGGATCTTGAAAAACTTTCGGCGGCGTATGACCTGCCGTTCTTAAGACTTTCCGATATGGAAAACGTAGAAGGCGTTTTGGACGAGTTTTTGAAAGAAGACAGATCCGTGCTTTTGGAATGTCTGATAGATCCTTATGATTTAGTAAAATAGAAAGGTATGGTTGGTTAAGATGAAACGAATTTATTCCGTATTGGTAGAAAACCGTTCCGGTGTTCTTTGTAAAGTAGCAGGACTGTTTTCCAGAAGATGCTTTAATATAGACAGCCTTGCGGTAGGAGAGACGGATGACAAGAACGTTTCCTGCATGACGATCGTAAGCTCCGGCGACTTAAGGACGATAGAACAGGTGGAAAAGCAGCTCAATAAAAAGATAGACGTGATCAAAGTAAAGACTTTTGACGAGTCTCAAAGCATCAGCAGGGAATTAATGCTTATAAAGATCAAATATAATAAGTCGAACCGCAGGGATATCATGGAAAACTGCGAGATCATGAAAGCGCAGATCGTGGATATGTCCACTCATTTTATGATCATACAGATCTGCGACGTACCGGAGCGTATCCAGCTTTTTATCAAGATGCTGCAGTCTATCAGTATTGTAGAAGTGGCGAGGACAGGAACGCTGGCGTTGTCAAAATGTACCGAATGATGGACAGGAACGGGATTTTTGCGATGACATGGTAATGTATGTCAGGGCAGAAAGCGGATCTGTTTTATCACGCTTTATCTTAGTAAATTGTTGACTTTTAGCGGGAGAATTGATAAAATAGCAATCGATTAATCAATGAAGACCAAAAAACACGTAAAAGCGGATATGTGCGCGCCGCAACGCGCAGATGGGGATAAGTTGAAAAATTATACCGATGTGCTGATTTTTCAATTACGAGTTTGTGCCGGAGCCACAAATTCGAAATCGCAGAACCAAATTTAAAACTTGGCTCGCGGCCTTCGCAAAAAACTGCTCCGGCATGGAGGTAAAAATGCAGAAAAAAGTATTCCAGCTTTTAGTAGATAATACGTCCGGTGTACTGAGCCGTATTTCCGGCCTTTTTTCCAGACGCGGATACAATATAGAAAGTATTACGGCAGGAGTGACCGCGGATCCGAGGTTTACAAGAATCACAATCGTCGCTTCGGGGGACGAGGATATTTTGGATCAGATTGAAAAGCAGGTGGCAAAGCTTGAAGACGTGCGGGACATTAAAGAATTAAAGCCGGAAACAAGCGTTTACCGGGAACTTGTCCTGATCAAAGTCAAAACCGGGCCGGAGCAGAGACAGGGAGTGATCTCGGTGGCGGATATTTTCCGTGCAAAGATCATCGACGTATCTGCGGAGAGTCTTATCATAGAGCTTACGGGAAATCTGGCGAAGGTGGACGCCTTTTTAAGCCTGTTGGAAGGCTATGAGATTTTGGAGCTTGCGCGAACAGGAACCACCGGTCTTGGAAGGGGAACGGATAATATTACATATCTTTCCTAATCAACGGAACTCTTAGGGAAACCTTTCAGTTATATATTTAGATATTTTGAAAATTTTACAAAAATGGAGGAAAATCAAAATGGCTAATATTTATTATCAGGAGGACTGCAATTTATCTTTATTGGAGGGTAAGACGATCGCAGTGATCGGTTACGGCAGTCAGGGACACGCTCATGCGTTAAACGCGAAAGAATCAGGCTGCAACGTGATCATCGGCCTTTACGAAGGCTCTAAATCATGGGCAAAGGCTGAAGCACAGGGATTTCAGGTTTATACGGCTGCAGAAGCCGCTAAAAAGGCGGATATCATTATGATCCTGATCAATGATGAACTTCAGGCGAAACTTTATAAAGAGTCCATCGAGCCGAACTTGGAAGCAGGCAATATGTTAATGTTCGCACACGGCTTCAATATCCATTTCGGACAGATCGTTCCGCCTAAGGATGTGGACGTTACCATGATCGCGCCGAAAGGACCGGGCCATACGGTAAGAAGCGAATATCAGGCAGGAAAGGGTGTTCCTTGTCTGGTAGCGGTTCATCAGGATGCAACGGGAAAAGCACAGGATATTGCCTTGGCTTATGCTTTGGCAATCGGCGGCGCAAGAGCGGGTGTTTTGGAAACGACTTTCAGAACGGAGACAGAGACAGATCTTTTCGGCGAGCAGGCAGTTTTGTGCGGCGGCGTATGCGCATTGATGCAGGCAGGATTCGAAACATTGGTAGAAGCAGGATATGATGAGAGAAACGCATATTTTGAGTGTATCCATGAAATGAAGCTGATCGTAGACCTGATCTATCAGAGCGGTTTTGCGGGCATGAGATATTCTATCTCCAACACTGCGGAATACGGCGATTATATCACGGGACCGAAGATCATTACGGAAGATACCAAGAAAGCAATGAAGAAGATTCTTTCCGATATTCAGGACGGAACTTTTGCAAAAGATTTCTTATTGGATATGTCTGCGGCAGGCGGACAGGCTCACTTTAAAGCAATGAGAAAGCTTGCAAGCGAGCATCCGTCAGAGATCGTCGGCGAAGAGATCCGTAAGCTCTATAGCTGGAATAATGAAAGCGATAAGCTGATCAACAACTAATGAACTGAATAAATTCCTTTAATGAATCTGTAGGGTTTGTTTGTTTTAAACTTTGTTTTAAGCAGGCAAACCCTATTTTCCGTTTGGGAATGGAAAAAGGATGGGGAAAGCGGATCAGCGTATTTTCGCTTAATTCTTTTTTGACAAAATCTTCAATCACGCAGGCGATACCCAGATCGATCTTTACAAATTCGATGAGAAGGTCCATGGAAGACACTTCGATCATCTGGGCATTCAGCGGGGCGTAATTTTTCAGGCAGTCGTCGATGTACTGCCTTGTCAGGTTTTCTTTATCCAGCATCATTAACGTCGCGTGGGAAAGGAGGGTGGCAGGATCGGTTTCCGTTTCCGGCAGCCGCTTTTTTAAGTTTTGTAAATAGCTTTTTGTTGTGACAAATCCGTCCTGTATATCAGTAACGGGGAAAAAGGAAATGTCCGTATTTTTGCCCTTAGGTTCGCCGATCAGGCCGATGTCTACCGTACCGTCTTTCAATGCCTCTAACGTATGGAAACTGGACTGACATTCGATGGAAATACGGATATGGGGATTTTCTTTGATAAAGGTCTGCAGATAGGGCAGTAAAATGTATTTACACAGCGTATTGCTGACGCCGATGGAAAGCTGCCCCACGCCAAGTTCCCGCATACGGCAGATCTGTTCTTCTCCCGCGTTCAGCGCGAGAAAAGCATGTTCGGCCTGCCGGAATAAAATCTCTCCTTCGGGAGTGAGTTTTACCCCTTTGGAACTCCGCACGAAAAGGGCCGTTTTCAGATTTTCTTCTAATTTTGAGACGGCCTTAGAAACGGCCGGCTGGCTGATAAAGAGCTCTTTCGCCGCGAGCGAGATGTTTCCGCATTTTGCGGCAGTATAAAAGATATAATATAAGTTTAGATGATTTTCCATAGCTGCTCTCCGTTTTGAGTGGTTTATAAATAAGCTATTTCTCAATGGGTACACAATTCCGAAAAGGGAATTTATATTTGTACTTTGTTTATGTTTGCTTTATTTATGATTATACCATAACTTAATATTATATAAAACATAATTAATATGTATTTGAGGAATGATCTGCGATATGATACTATAACATCATATTAAAAAGTTTTCTGATCCGGCCTGATATGTCATATGCCGTACCGTTCCTGTCCGGTGAAACAGCGCGGACAAATGTCTGATCTACGGGCGGCGAACGCAGCGGCAGCGTTACGGGAACTTTTTAAGCTATAAGTAAGAATGGAGGAAAACAAAATGGGAATGACGATGACTCAGAAAATTCTGGCGGCTCATGCGGGACTTGACAAAGTCGAGGCAGGGCAGTTGATTGAAGCGGATTTAGATTTGGTACTCGGAAATGATATTACCAGTCCGGTAGCCATTAAGGAAATGGATAAAATGAAGGTAAACGGCGTTTTTGACAAAGATAAGATCGCGCTGGTGCCGGATCATTTCGTGCCGAATAAGGATATTAAATCTGCGGAGCATTGTAAATGTGTCAGGGAGTTCGCAAAGAAAAACGAGATAACCAATTACTTTGAAGTGGGTGAAATGGGAATCGAACATGCGCTGTTACCGGAAAAAGGGCTGACGGTAGCGGGAGACGTGATTATCGGTGCGGATTCCCATACCTGTACCTACGGCGCTCTCGGCGCTTTTTCTACGGGAGTGGGAAGTACGGATATGGCGGCCGGTATGGCAACGGGGAAAGCGTGGTTCAAAGTGCCGGGAGCCATCAAATTTAATTTGGTCGGCAAACCGAAAGAGTGGGTGAGCGGTAAGGACGTGATTTTACATATCATCGGTATGATCGGCGTAGACGGCGCGCTTTATAAATCTATGGAATTTGTAGGCGAAGGCATCCAAAATCTTTCCATGGACGACCGTTTTACGATTGCCAACATGGCCATTGAAGCAGGGGGGAAAAATGGGATCTTTCCTGTAGACGAACTGACAAAAGCTTACATGAAAGAACACTCTCAAAGAGATTATAAGATCTATGAAGCGGACGAAGACGCGGTTTATGACGAAGAATATACGATTGATTTAAGCACTTTGGAATCTACGGTTGCATTTCCGCATCTGCCGGAAAATACAAAGACGTTAAGCGAGATTAAAGAGGACATCGCGATCGATCAGGTTGTGATCGGTTCCTGTACGAACGGACGCCTTGAGGATATGCGGATCGCGGCGAAAGTGCTGAAAGGCAGGCATGTTGCCAAAGGAATGCGCTGCATCGTCATTCCGGCAACGCAGGCGATCTACATGGCGGCAATGGAAGAAGGACTGTTAAAAATCTTTATTGAAGCGGGCGCTATCGTCAGTACGCCTACCTGCGGCCCTTGTCTTGGCGGTTATATGGGGATCCTTGCAGAGGGCGAGCGCTGCGTATCCACAACGAACCGGAACTTTGTAGGACGCATGGGTCATGTGGATTCCGAAATTTATCTGGCAAGTCCCGCCGTTGCGGCAGCAAGTGCGATAACCGGAAAAATTTCCGGACCGGAGCAGTTATCATAAATAAGGATCAATGTAAATTACGTCGAAGGGACGTACAATATGATGTTAGGGCTGAGTGTTAAAATTTGGCCCCGGGTTTCGGATCTGCATGGCATCCGCAAACCTGTGATCCGGTAGAAACCGGCATAATAGAAGCCATGCAGAAATGAGGTAAATATGAAAAAAGCAAGCGGTACGGTTTTTAAATACGGAGATAATGTAGATACGGATGTGATCATTCCTGCAAGATATCTGAACTCTTCCGATCCTGCGGAACTGGCAAAGCATTGTATGGAAGATATTGATAAAGAGTTCGTGGATAAGGTGAGTCAGGGGGATATTATTGTGGCCGATAAAAATTTCGGCTGCGGATCTTCCAGAGAACATGCGCCGATCGCAATCAAAGCGGCGGGAGTAAGCTGTGTGATCGCGGAAACTTTTGCCAGAATCTTTTATAGGAACGCCATTAATATCGGCCTTCCTATTATTGAATGCGCGGAGGCTTCTAAAGGGATTGAAGCGGGCGATCAGGTGGAAGTTGATTTTGACAGCGGCGTTATTACCAACGTAACGAAAGGGACTACTTTTAAAGGGCAGGCTTTCCCGGAGTTTATGCAGAAGATCATCGCTGCGGAAGGACTGGTAAATTATATCAATAATAAATAAGTTTCTTGTGGTGTTCCGTTAACAAAACAAGGGGCAGGCGGATTTTTGCGCCCTGAAATAAACCCTAAGATTTAAACTTGATTCCGTTAAAAAGAAAAGAGAGAATCCCATGGGGTGTCAGGAGTTGAAGAAGCCTGAATTTCATGGGATTCTCTCTTTATAAGGAATCAGGGGCTAAAATCTTTATTCCCGCCCTTTGTTTTACCGTTGAAGCTTTTACTGTTGAAATACGTCTGCAAAATATCCTGCCATAGAAATTTCTATTCCTGCATCTGCCAAATGTCTGGTATCGCCTAACACCTGACAGCGGAATCCGGCTTTGTCCCGTACCCGTTCTTCGCTCCCCAATATGGTGACGGAAGTCGGGGCGCTGAAAAAGCTCTGCCATAATACGGAAGGGGAAATGCCCAAAAGATGGGACAGGCACACATAACTTAATCCTAAATGACAGAAGAAAACAAGGATGTCTTCTTTCTCAGGATGTTTGGTTACCTGATAATAGCCGTTGGTACGAAGATAGCCGTATTCGCTTAGAAGATTGTCCAGATTTTCACATACTTCATCATAATATGCCTTAATATCGGTTTTTGCGGTCTGCAGCACAGGTGCCTCAAACCAGTGGTCCTTATCATAAAATTTAGGTTCCGCTGTCCAGTAGGCGGGGAGAAAATCCCATGGCACATATTTTTCTCCTAAGTCAGGATCCACGACCGGAATAGCAAATTCTTTTAACCATTCTAACGTTACGGCTTCTTTGCGCAATGCTTTTAAACTGTAAGAAGCGGTTTCCTGCGCCCGGCCTAAGGGAGAGCGGTAAACGGCCGTGACGTCCCAGCCCGCAACTCTTTTTGCAAGCGCCTCCGCTTCGCGTCTGCCTTTTTCGGTGAGGCAGTCTTTTTCATAATTGGGGTCTCCGTGACGGATAAAGATCAGTTTCATAATCATCCTCCATTTTGGGTTATTTTACAGATCGCTTTTTATAAACCATCTTTTTTAGTGTGCTTGAAAAGCGCTTTCACCGCTATTATACAAGATATTAAAATAAAAACAAGTATGATAACTATCACAAATTGCTTGATTTTCTGTATTTTTCAGAATATAATGAATCCGATAAGCCATTGATGAGGGAGGAAATAATATGCAATTAACAGAAGCGAAGCGTTTAGAGTGGGAAAAAACATTAAAAGAAGTAGAGTTAATGTCTGCGGCGGATGAGATCATAGAACATACGCAGGGAGATTATTGGACATTTGGCTCACAGACGAGAGGAAATTACTTTTTTACAAATGAGAAATTTATTTTTGTGAGCGGATGGGGAATCAAGAATTTTTCAATCAATTATTCCGATATTAAGGGACTTAAAAAGTCTATGATAGGTCCGTTTATTCCTACCGGCATTACCGTGACCGCGCAGGATCCCGAAAAAGGAAAACTTAAGAAATATAAATGTTCCGTTATGAAAAGAAAGAGCTGGATGGAATTTTTAAGCCAAAAGGCAGGAATCACATTATAAGGCCTATACATAATATTACCAATTATAATATTTACCAGCAAAATTTTAAGGCCGGACATGCCGTCTTTCCTTTTTACGATACGAAAGAAAAAGGAAAAAGCGGTATGTCCGGCTTTTTCTTTCGTATATTTTATAGAAAAGCCTTTTGAAAAAGGCTTTCAAAAAAATCCCAATATCAAGTATTTTATTCTTCCCAAACCACAAAATATATGTTAGTATCAGAATGTATATTTGGGTGCAGTCTGTTTTTATGCGTTAACGGCTGCATGGGGAAAGGGTTAGAAACATGGCAAACAAAGATACCTATGACGCGTCAAGCATTACCGTTCTGGAAGGATTAGAGGCGGTCAGGAAACGGCCCGGTATGTATATCGGAAGCGTTTCTACAAAGGGACTGAACCATCTGATCTATGAGATTGTCGATAATGCGGTAGACGAGCATCTTGCAGGCTATTGCAGTAAAATAACCGTAACATTGGAAAAGGACGGCTCCGCCACAATAGAGGATAACGGACGTGGGATTCCCGTCGGGATGCATGAAAAAGGCGTGAGCGCGGAGCGACTTGTTTTTACCACGCTTCATGCCGGAGGAAAATTTGACAATGCGGCGTATAAGACGAGCGGAGGGCTTCACGGTGTCGGTTCTTCCGTAGTCAACGCTCTTTCCACGAGATTGACCGTTCGGGTCAAAAACGGCGGCCTGATCTACGAAGATAATTATGAATGCGGAAATCCGGTGACGGAATTGAAGGACGGCCTGCTTCCGGTGATCGGAAAGACAAAAGAAACCGGGACATGGGTAAATTTCCTGCCGGACGGAACGATTTTTGATAAGACCCGATTTAGGGAGGAAGAGGTAAAGAGCCGTCTGCATGAAACGGCGTATTTAAATCCGGATCTGACGATCCTGTTCAAAGATCTTCGGAAAGAGGAACCGGAGACTTTGGAATTTCATGAACCGGAGGGCATTATAGGATTTATTAAAGATATGAATAAATCCAAGGAAACGCTCCATGACGTTATCTACTTTCAGGGAGAAAGCGAAGGCATTACGGTGGAAGCGGCCTTTCAATATGTGAATGAATTTCATGAAAATGTGTTAGGATTTTGCAATAATATTTATAATGCCGAGGGAGGAACCCATCTTACCGGTTTTAAAACGATTTTTACGAATATTATCAACTCTTATGCGAGAGAATTAAATATACTAAAAGAAAAAGACGTTAATTTTACGGGCGCGGATGTGCGTAACGGTATGACTGCGGTGATTTCCATCAAGCATCCGGATCCCAGATTTGAAGGGCAGACGAAAACAAAGCTGGATAATCAGGACGCCTCTAAAGCGGTGGCCAAAGTAACGGGGGAAGAAGTGGTCCGCTTTTTTGACCGTAATTTGGAAACGTTGAAAAATGTGATAAGCTGCGCGGAGAAAGCGGCAAAGATCCGGAAAACGGAAGAAAAAGCAAAGACCAATATGCTGACCAAACAGAAGTTTTCTTTTGATTCTAACGGAAAACTTGCAAATTGCGAATCTAAAGACGCTTCTAAGTGCGAAATTTTTATCGTAGAGGGAGATTCTGCAGGAGGAAGCGCCAAAACAGCAAGAAACCGTGCTTTTCAGGCGATCCTTCCTATCAGGGGGAAGATCCTTAACGTGGAAAAGGCAAGTATCGATAAAGTCCTTGCCAATGCGGAGATCAAAACAATGATCAACGCTTTCGGCTGCGGTTTTTCGGAAGGCTATGGCAACGATTTTGATATTACCAAACTACGTTATGACAAGATCATCATTATGGCGGATGCGGATGTGGACGGGGCGCATATCTCCACATTGCTGTTAACGTTGTTTTACCGGTTCATGCCCGAGCTTATTTTTGAAGGCCATGTGTATATCGCCATGCCGCCTCTTTATAAGGCTATGCCTGCAAAGGGCAGGGAAGAATATCTGTACGACGATAAAGCGTTAGAAAAATACCGCAAGACGCATAAAGGCTCCTTTACCCTGCAGCGCTACAAAGGTCTTGGGGAAATGGACGCGGACCAGCTTTGGGAAACGACGCTTGATCCGCAGACCCGTATGCTGAAACTGGTAGAGATCGAAGACGCCAGAATGGCGTCCGAGGTAACGGGGATGCTGATGGGTACGGAGGTGCCGCCAAGAAAGGCGTTTATTTATGAACACGCCACCGATGCAGAACTGGATGTCTGAAAGGGAAAAGATCATGGAAGAAAAAATCATCAAAACCGAATATTCCGAAGTTATGCAGAAATCCTATATCGATTATGCAATGAGCGTTATTGTGGCGAGAGCCCTTCCCGATGTAAGGGACGGCTTAAAGCCGGTACAAAGAAGAGTATTATACGATATGCATGAACTGGGTATCCGATTTGACCGGCCTTATAGGAAAAGCGCCCGTATCGTCGGCGATACGATGGGTAAGTACCATCCTCATGGGGACAGCTCTATCTATGACGCTCTGGTAGTGATGTCTCAGGATTTTAAAAAGGGACTGCCCTTAGTGGACGGACACGGTAACTTCGGAAATATTGAAGGAGACGGCGCCGCGGCGATGCGTTATACGGAGGCAAGGCTGGAAAAGATCACACAGGAGGCTTTTCTTGCTGATCTGGATAAAGATGTGGTGGATTTTCTGCCGAATTTTGACGAGACCGAAAAAGAACCCAGCGTACTTCCGGTCAAAATCCCGAATCTTTTGGTCAACGGTTCCGAGGGTATTGCGGTAGGTATGGCGACCAGTATTCCGCCCCACAATCTTTCCGAAGTGATCGAGGCGACAAAGGCTTATATGAAGGACGGGACCATTACCACAAAAGGGCTTATGAAATACATAAAAGGACCGGATTTTCCGACAGGCGGCATTGTAATCAACAAAGACGAGCTGTTGGAAATTTATGAGACGGGTACGGGCAAGATCAAAGTCAGGGGAAAGGTCGAGATTGAAAAATCCAAAGGCGGGAAGACCAATCTTGTCATTACCCAGATCCCTTACCCTATGGTCGGCGCTAATATTGCGAAATTTTTATCGGACGTGGCCGCGCTTGCAGAGACAAAAAAGACACAGGATATCGTAGATATTACAAACCAGTCTTCCAAAGAGGGCATCCGTATCGTGATCGAACTGCGGAAAGACGCGGATATAGAAAATTTCAAAAATATGCTTTATAAAAAGACCCGTTTGGAAGATACATTCGGCGTCAATATGCTGGCGATCTCAAACGGCCGGCCGGAAACCATGGGCTTAAAACGGATCATAAAAGAGAGCGTGGATTTCCAGTTTCAGGTTGCTGCGAGAAAATACAGCACTCTGCTGGAAAAAGAGCTGGAGCGCAAAGAGATTCAGGAAGGCCTTATCAAGGCGTGCAACGTCATCGATCTGATCATTGAGATCCTGCGCGGGTCTAAAGACCGGGCCATGGCGAAGGACTGTCTGGTAAACGGAAATACGGAGGGGATCAAATTCAAATCCAAAGAATCCAGGATCATGGCGGAGCAGCTCCGGTTTTCGGAAAAGCAGGCTAACGCGATTCTGGAAATGCGCCTGTATAAATTAATCGGTCTGGAGATCGAGGCCCTGATCAAAGAGCATGAGGAGACCATGGCAAATATTTACAGATATGAGGATATCCTTGCAAGGCGGGATTCCATGGCGCAGGTCATCATCAATGAATTGGACGCAATCAAAAAAGAATTTGGCAGGCCGAGGAAAACGGTAGTGGAAAACGGCGAAGAAGCCGTTTATGAAGAAAAGAAAATAGAAGAAATGGAAGTCTGTTTCCTGATGGACCGTTTCGGATATGCGAAGACGGTGGATATGAATACTTATGAACGGAACAAGGAAGCGGCGGATGCGGAAAACAAATATGTATTTTCCTGTAAAAATACGGGAAGGATCTGTATCTTTACGAACACCGGACAGCTTCATACCGTTAAAGTAATGGACGTTCCCTTTGGAAAATTCAGGGATAAAGGCATTCCGATCGATAATATCAGCAATTACAGTTCAGAAAAGGAAGAAATGATCTTCGTTACGAACCAGACCCATTTAAATTTATACAGAGTCGTATTCGGAACCAGATTATCCATGTTAAAAGTGGTAGACGGCGGCGAATTTGACGTTACCAAGAGGACCGTCGCGGCTACGAAGCTGCTGGACGGGGACGAAGTCGTCAACGTAACGGTAATGGATCAGTTAAAAGATATCGTACTGCGTACAAAAGAAGGATATTTCCTGCGGTTTTCCGTAGACGAGATACCGGAAAAGAAAAAAGGCGCCGTCGGCGTCCGGGGAATGAAGCTGACGGCGGGAGACTATGTGGAAGAGATCCGGTTTACGAAAAACGGCGAAGACACTTCTTTCACATACAAAAATAAAGTGGTGGAAGCTTCTAAAGTAAAATTGATGAGGCGCGATACAAAAGGAACGAAATTAAGGATATAGGGGAAAGGTAAAGAAACGGAGGTTCTATGAGAGTAATAGCAGGAACGGCAAGAAGTCTGCCTTTAAAGACGCCGGCCGGTGAAGGTACCAGACCGACTACCGACCGTATCAAAGAAACCTTATTTAATATGCTGCAGGGATATATGGGCGGCTGTGTATTTTTAGATCTGTTTGCCGGAAGCGGCGGCATCGGGATCGAAGCGATCAGCAGAGGCGGGAAAAAGAGCTATTTTATTGAAAATAACTCGGAAGCCGTTAAATGCATTCAGGAAAATCTGAAATTTACCAAATTTGAAGATAGGGCGGTCGTCATAAAGCAGGATGTGATAAGCGGACTCAACAATATATTTGAAAAGGAGGCCGACGTTGTTTTTATCGATCCTCCTTACGGACAAGATCTGGAAAAGCAGACGCTCATGAAACTTGCCGGAATGAAATATATCACGGAAGATACGCTGATCGTAGCGGAGGCACAGCTGGATACGGATTTTGGTTATTTGGGCGAACTTGGCTTTGCACTGATAAAGGAAAAGAAATATAAAACGAATAAGCATGTATTCATACAAAGAAGGGCGGATTCATGAAAGCGGCTATATATCCGGGAAGTTTCGATCCCGTTACATTCGGACACTTAGATATCATTAAACGTTCCGCGAAAATTTTCGATGAATTAACGGTGAGCGTACTTGATAATAAAGCAAAGACTCCATTGTTTTCTGTGGAGGAACGTGTTAAGATACTAGAAGAGGTAACAAAGGAACTGCCGAACGTAAAAGTAGAATCCTTTTCGGGACTTCTGATTGATTATGCAAAAGAAAAGGGAATCCGTGTTTCGGTAAGGGGACTGCGTGCCGTAACGGATTTTGAATATGAATTACAGATCGCGCAGACGAACAGGCAGCTATCCGGCGGCGATCTGGATACGGTATTTTTGACGACCAGCTTGGAATATGCGTATTTAAGCTCTTCCAGCGTAAAAGAGATCGCAAGTTTCCATGGAGATATCAGTCAATGCGTTCCTGAGTTCGTGGCGCGCCTGATCTATGAAAAATATGGTTTTGAGGAAGTGTGAAGGGAATAAGCGGACAAGGGGTAAAAAACGACGTAAAGTACGTCAAAGTAGGAGAATGTGTTTATGAGCAGCAGAATTGAACAGTTGATCGATGAAATTGAAGAATTTATTGATAATTGCAAGTATCAGCCTCTTTCAAATACGAAGATCATTGTGAATAAAGAAGAGATCGACGGACTTTTAAGAGAATTAAGGATGAAAACGCCAGATGAGATCAAACGTTATCAAAAGATCATCAGTAATAAAGAGGCTATTTTGAACGACGCCCGTACCAAGGCGGAGGCTCTTATCAACGAAGCGACGATCCATACCAATGAGCTCATTAACGAGCATGAGATCATGCAGCAGGCATATGCGCAGGCGAATGAAGTCGTGAGCATGGCGACCAGACAGGCGCAGGAAATATTGGACAATGCAACGATTGAAGCCAATAATGTGCGTCAGGCGGCAATGCAGTATACGGACGATATTCTTGCAAATCTGGAAAATATTATCGGACACAGCATTGCAACCGCAGCCGGACATTATGAGGCGATGCTTCAATCATTAAATGGCTGCAATGATATTGTGAGGGCAAACCGGGCCGAATTGAATCCGGTAGAAGATCTTGAGGAGATCGACCTGAACGACGACCAGAAATCCAATGCGAATTTAGACATATTGTAACCTATACCGTTTTTATACATAAATATGCAGCCGGTTTCGAAAACGAGACTGGCTGTTTATTTGAATGGACGCTTTGTATGCCTGCTGAAGCAGGCAGATGGGAGTTAATGTGAAAGAAAAAATACGGAGTTTTGCGGGAGCCGTTTTTCTGGCTGCAGCGGCGGTTCTTTTTGCACCTTCCGTATGCAGCTATGCTGAGGAACCTGTCGTTGTTGTAATAGATCCGGGACATGGGGGAGAAAATCTTGGCGCAGAATACGGAGAATATACGGAAAAAGAGATCACGATGATCGTTGCCAATGCTATGTACGAGGAACTTTCCCGATATGACGGCGTGGAAGTTTATATGACCAGAACGGACGACGTTACGTTAAGCCTTGCAGACAGGGCAGAATATGCGGCGGGCGTAAATGCGGATATATTGATCGCCCTCCATTTTAATATGTCGGAAAATCATGATTTATTCGGTTCGGAGGTATGGATATCTGCATTTGGAGAAAAATATCAGGAGGGCTATGCCATCGGAGAGGCGTTTTTAAGGCAGTTTGACGAGCTGGGACTCTATAGGAGAGGAATCAAAACGAGACTGGGAGACGACGGAGACGATTACTATGGCATCATAAGGGAAGCAAGGGCAAGGGATGTTACGGGGATCATCGTGGAGCATTGCCATTTAGATCAGGAGAACGATCAGGGGTTTTATAATTCCACGGAAAAACTGAAAAATTTCGGGAAAATGGACGCCGAAGCAACCGCCCGTTATTTCGGCTTATCTTCCGAAGAAATGGGAGTTGATTACAGCGGCTACGAAAACGTAACGGTGGATCTGCCGGTATCGGCAGTCGAACCGGATCTTACGCCGCCGGACATCTGCTATATCGAATTTGTGGAAGCGGATAAGGAAGAGCGGACCGTGAAGATACGTTTGAGCGCAGTGGATTATGACAGCCATATGTTATATTACTCCTACAGTACGGACGGAGGAGAAACCTTTTCTAACTTAAGGGAATGGCCGGATGCGGATACATTTTCTTTTACCGTTTCGATACCGAACGGCAGGGCGCCCCATATCGTAGTAAACGGTTATAATGCATATGACCGCATCACTACGAGCAATGCGCTTGTGGTGGAAGGGTTTCCGCTGGTATCATGGGTAGAAGAGAGCAGCGGGGAAACGCAGACGGAAGAAGAAACGGAAACGATAACGGATATTGTGCCGGAATCCGTACAAGAAGCATGGAGTGATAAAAATACGAAGCAAAAAAAAGAGAACGAAAAAGGGACTGACCGTTCTTTTTCCGCATTTCTCAAGATTTGCGGCATCTGTATGGGAATCTTATTTTTACTGCTTATCATAGGTTATAGTTATCTTGGAAGTAAAAAACGAAAAAGACGAAGAAGATTTTAGGAAAGGATGAAATCGATGATCAATTATTTTACGGGACATTTAGAAGGATTTGTGGCATTTATCGGAATCATGTCGGCATTTGTACTGACCTGCTTTGCCGTTTCAAAATTTGCCGTTTATCTTCCTAAAGACATGGGAAGGGACTTTGCGTTTGACGGGAAAAAGTCCGCGGGAAAGCCTAGAGGCGCGGGGATCATTTTTGTATTTGTTTTTTGTATCGCGGCCCTTTTATTCGGAGAAATCGACGTAGAGAACGGTCTCTATCTTTTATTGGTCGTCGCTGCGATGCTGACAGGTTTTTTTGACGATGCGTCAAAAGCTCCTTGGGGAGAATATAAAAAAGGAATCTTTGATTTGGTGATCGCCATTGGTATTGCGGATATTTTCATGTACTTTAATTCCAGTACAGTCACCTTTGCTTTTCTTGACATCCATGTTACGCTGCCGCCTATTGTGTTTGGCATACTTACGGTCGTCCTCGTATGGGTATCCATTAATGTGACAAACTGTTCCGACGGTGTGGACGGGCTTTCCGGAACGCTTACGATCATTACGCTGGCTACTTTTTACATCATAGATATGGTGAGGGAGCGTCCGAATAATATTGATTATTTTATCTTGCTCTTTATTGTGTGCATATTAGGTTATCTGTGGTTTAATGCGACGCCGAGCAAGCTCTTAATGGGGGATGCGGGTTCCAGAGCCATGGGGCTGTTTATTGCCGTTACGGCGTTAAAGACAGGCTCGCCTTTCCTTTATATCCCGGTAGCTTTCGTGCTGCTCATGGACGGGGGACTGGGACTTGTGAAAGTATTTTTACTTCGTTTTCTTAAGATCCGTATTTTAAAAAACGTAAGGACGCCGCTCCACGATCAGGCAAGGAAAGTTTCCGGCTGGTCCAATACCCAGACGGTATTCCGGTTTGCCATTATTCAGCTTGTGATCGGTATGGCTGTCATTTATATGGTAATGCCGAAATAGTCTGACCGCATTTAAATAATTTGCAGCCGGAACAGCAGCAGATAATAAATACCGCTTAAAAATAAGAAAAACAATTTATTCAGCCCGTATCGGGCAACGGAAAGCGGCGTATCTTTTATAAGGGAATATGTCTGCGCCATACAGCAGATTCCACCGAAGGAAAGCATGGAGAGCGTTAGGAGGGGTTCTTTATTTCCAACCAGATTCACGCCGTTTGATATCTCAAAAAAGCAGGAAAAGAAATAAGTGAGGCGGACCCTTCCGATATAAGAAAAACGGGAAAAAAATCCTTTCTGCATTAAAATCCTCGGCAGCATATTAAAGAGATTGAAAAAGATCATATAGCCGCCAAGTTTCACGATATTTTCGATTCCCGACAGAATGGAAAGATCCAGTGCATCCATAAACTTTGCGCTTTCCGTTTTTTCGGGTAAAGAAGCGGTCCGGATGGAGGGACGGCTTTTCCGTTTTTTTAAAACAGGTTTTTCCCATCCCGCATATCGGAACCGCCGCCGTTTCCCTATCCGGCATCTTATGATTCCGTACAGCAGCGGCAGCCCGTACATACCGAAAAGAAAGGGCAGTTTATTTTCGACGTGCAGAGTGACAAGGACATAGCCGCAAAAATAGATCGGTCCGATATTATTGCAGAAGGATAAAAGGTATTCCGCTTCCTGAAAAGATAATTCGTTTCGTTTATAAAGATCGGAAATGACTTTTGCTCCCATTGGAAAACCGCATAAAAATCCGATGATAATGCAAAAGACCCCGCTTTCTTCCACCCCGAACAGGAAACGGGCCGCAGGACGAAGCGGCGCGCAAAGAGGCCGTACCAGATTCATACGGATCAGAATGCCGCTTAGTACCATAAACGGAAATAAGGTGGGGATCATTTTGGTAAACCATAGATTTAATGCGGACAGTGCGAAACTTACGCTTAGTTTGGGAAAGAGTAACATTCCAAAAAGCAATAACAGCGCGAAGCACAAAATTCCAATATTTTTAATAAACTTTTTATTTAAAAACATCCTCAAACCTTTAAAAGTGTTGTATACTACAAGAGTATGTTTTTATTTTTATTTCATGACTTGAAAAGTAGGGAAACCATGCGATTAGATAAATTTTTATGCGACTGCGGATACGGAACGAGAAGTCAGGTAAAACAGCTTGTTAAAAAAGGAAGGGTGACCGTAAACGGCGCGCCCTGCAGGCAGGCCGATCTGAAAATAGATGAAAAAAATGACAGAATATCGGTAGACGGGAACGAATGCGGTTATTCCCAATTTGTATATTACATGTTTCATAAACCTGCAGGATGCGTATGCGCCGTAAAGGACAATGTAAGCAGGACGGTTATGGAGTATTTAGAGAAGGAAGATGTAAAGAAAGATCTGTTTCCGGTGGGAAGACTGGATAAAGATACGGAAGGATTGCTGCTCCTGACCAATGACGGAGCCCTTTCCCACAAGCTTTTATCGCCTAAAAAACATGTGCCGAAAACTTATTATGTAAAAAGCAAAAAGGCGCTTTCAAAAGAGGATGTGAAACAGTTGGAAACGGGCGTGGATATCGGCGACGAGAAGAAGACCCTTCCCGCGTCGGTAGAAGTGTTGGGACAAAGAGAGATCTTTCTGACCATTTCGGAGGGAAGATTTCATCAGATCAAAAGAATGCTATTTTCGGTGGGCAATGAAGTCGTCTATTTAAAGCGCGTTTCAATGGGCGGCCTTCATTTGGATGAAAATTTAAAACCGGGAGAATACCGGCTACTAACCGGAGAGGAAATGGAACGTTTATGCTGAAAGATATTAAGGCGGTTATTTTTGACTTAGACGGAACCCTTGTGGATTCCATGTGGATGTGGAAAAAAATCGATATTGAATATTTAGGCGGTTTCGGGCTGCAGGTTCCGGACGGGCTGCAGAAGGAAATCGAGGGATTTAGTTTTTCGGAAACGGCAGCTTATTTTAAGGAGAGGTTTCAGATACCGGATTCCCTTGATCAGATTAAAGCACAGTGGAATCTGATGGCAAAGAAGAAATACGAGACGGAAGTGCCGTTAAAACCCGGCGTAAAGGCTTTTTTAGAATTTTGTAAGAGGCAGGGCATCAAATTAGGGATCGCAACGAGTAATTCCAAAGAACTGGTAGGAGCGGCAGTAAAAGCGTTGGGAGTGGAGGAATACTTTTCCTGTATCATGACGGCTTGCGAAGTCAATAAAGGAAAACCGGCGCCGGATATTTACCTTGCCGTTGCGGACAGGCTTTCCACCGCGCCGGAAAACTGCCTTGTCTTTGAGGACATCGTACCCGGCATTCTTTCCGGAAAAAACGCGGGCATGCGCGTGTGCGCCGTGGAAGACGTTTATTCCGCGCACCAAAGGAAAGAAAAGAAGAAAACGGCGGATTATTATATTGAAGATTACATAACAATCGTAAAAGAATGGGAAAAGGGGCAAAATAAGGGATTTCTGCCTGTCTCAAAAGAAGAGATGGAGCAGCGGGGGATAGAGCAGTTGGATTTTGTTTATGTATCCGGCGACGCTTATGTGGATCATCCTTCTTTCGGACATGCCATCATTACCCGTATTCTGGAAGCAAACGGTTATCGGGTTGGCATCATTGCGCAGCCGGATTGGAAAGATGAAAAGAGCATTACCGTTTTGGGCAGACCGAGACTTGGTTTTTTAGTTTCTTCGGGAAATATGGATTCCATGGTCAATCACTATTATGTGTCTAAAAAGCACAGGCAGACCGACGCTTATACGCCGGGCGGAGAGCCTTATAAGCGTCCCGACCGGGCGGTCGTCGTATACGGCAATCTGATCCGCAGGGTTTATAAAGACGTTCCCATCATTATCGGCGGGATCGAGGCAAGCCTGCGCAGGATGGCCCATTATGACTACTGGTCGGATTCCTTTAAACGTTCCGTACTATTGGACAGTCAGGCCGACCTGATCTCTTACGGGATGGGCGAAAAGTCTATTGTAGAGATCGCCGACGCTTTAAACAGCGGAATCGCGGTAAAGGACATCTGCTTTATTGCCGGAACCGTCTATAAAACAAAAGATATTTCGGGAATTTACGACGGCGTCTGCCTGCCTTCTTATGAGGAAATGAAGGCGGATCCTTCCCGATATGCGGACAGCTTTGCCATCCAATATCAAAACACGGATCCTTTTACGGGAAAGACTTTGATCGAGTCTTATCCGAACGGTCAGTTTGTGGTGCAGACTCCGCCTTCCCTACCCCTTACAACAGAGGAAATGGATGCGGTCTACGCTTTGCCTTTTATGAGGACGTATCATCCCTCTTACGAGGAAAAAGGCGGCGTGCCGGCGATCAATGAGATCAGATTTTCGCTGATCAGCAATAGAGGGTGCTTTGGCGGCTGTAGTTTCTGCGCCCTTACTTTTCATCAGGGACGCACCGTTCAGGTCAGAAGCCATGAATCTATTATCGAAGAAGCAAAACGCATCATACAGGATAAGGATTTTAAAGGATATATCCATGACGTGGGCGGGCCTACCGCCAACTTCCGGCATCCGTCCTGCGAAAAGCAGCTGACCTGCGGCGTCTGCAAAAACAGACAGTGTCTTTTTCCCGAGCCTTGTAACAATTTAAAGGTAGACCACAGTGATTATCTGGCGCTATTAAGAAAACTAAGGAACCTTCCCGGCGTAAAGAAAGTATTTGTACGTTCCGGTATCCGTTTTGATTATTTACTTGCCGACCGGGACGATACTTTTTTTAAAGAACTGGTGGAACATCATGTCAGCGGACAGCTCAAGGTGGCTCCGGAACATATTTCTGACGCCGTTCTGTCAAAGATGGGAAAACCTAAGAAAGCGGTATATGAAAGCTTTGTGAAAAAATACGGGCAGATCAATGAAAACCTGCATAAAAAACAATTTCTGGTACCTTATCTTATGTCTTCGCATCCGGGCTCTACTTTAAAGGAGGCGGTGGAACTGGCGGAATATCTGCGTGATCTGGGCTATATGCCGGAGCAGGTACAGGATTTTTACCCTACGCCTTCTACCGTATCCACGGTCATGTACTATACCGGCATCGATCCGCGGAATAAGGCAAAAGTCTATGTCTGCAAAAACCCTCATGAAAAGGCAATGCAGCGGGCCTTGATCCAGTATAGGAATCCGAATAACTATGAACTGGTGGCAGAAGCTTTAAAGCTTGCGGGAAGAGAAGATTTAATCGGTTTTGATAAAAAATGCCTGATCAGACCGCGGAGAACGGACGGCGGACAGCTTTCCTATTACGCAGAAAAGAGGAAGGACAAAGGACAGGCTCCGCATTACGCAGAAAAGAGGAAGGACAAAGGACAGGCTCCGCATTACGCGGAAAAGAGGGCAGACAGAAGACAGGTTCCGCGTCATGCGGAGAAGAGGACGGAAGACGGTAAAAGAACTAACAGGAAAAAAACGATTAGAAATATCCATAAGAAAAAAAGCAGCGGTTAAGGATTCAGGATAAAGAAGCGGAACACAAAAGCGGGACAATAAAAAATAATAAAGGAGTTTATGCGCATATGGGAAAAAATATCGCGATCATTACAGGGGCTTCTTCCGGAATAGGGATGGAGTTTGCATTTCAGATAGACAGTCTTTACACGAAAATAGACGAAATATGGCTGATTGCCAGAAGAAAAGATAAACTGACGGATCTTGCAAAACTGCTGGAAACAAAGACAAAGGTCATTCCGACGGATCTTTCCAATCCGCTGGATCTTGAAGCGTTTTCTATCTTTTTACAGGAAAAAAAACCGAAGGTGAGAATGCTTATCAATGCCGCGGGACTTGGTTTTATGGGAAGTTTCCGCAATATTCCCTTGAAGGAACAGCTTAATATGATCGACGTAAATATTAAGGCGCTGACGCAGGTCACTTATCTTTGCCTGCCCTATATGTCTAAAAATGCAAGGATTATTCAGGTCGCTTCTTCGGCGGCGTTCCTTCCACAGAAAGATTTTGCAGTCTACGCGGCGACAAAATCCTATGTACTCAGTTTTTCAAGGGCTTTGAGCGAAGAATTAAGAAAGAGCAGAATCTATGTTACGGCAGTCTGTCCGGGGCCTGTGGACACTGCATTTTTCCCTCTCGCGGGAAAATATGGCGATGCGCTCGCTGTAAAGGAACTGATCATGGTGTCCGCGCCCAAAGTAGTAAAACAGGCTCTTTATGATTCCCATAAAAAGAAGCAGATGTCTGTTTATTCCATACCGATCAGAGCTTTTGGGATCGCGGCAAAGCTTCTTCCGCACAGACTCATTTTTTGGATCATGCGGTTTTTAAAATGACGAAAACGCTTCAATTAGGAAAGGTTCGGGCTGATGATGAAGATACAGGTTCCCAAAGGCTGTTTTGGATATATTCAAAGAAAGCATATTTTGGAAGTCATAAAGACGATCATCTATTTTTCTGTTTCGATCTCCCTTTATTTTGCGGGGATCGAAGCGACGGGAAACAATAGAAATCTATTGACGATCGTCGCCGTATTGGGCTGCCTTCCGGCCAGCAAGAGCATGGTAAGCATGATCATGTTCTTAAAGTATAAAGGATGTCCTGAAGAAGTATGGGAAAAATTAGGATCCGGCCATAAGAATCTATATACCCTTTACGATATGGTATTTACTTCTTACGATAAGAATTTTGAGATCGACCATATGGCGATCAACGATAAAGTGATATGCGCGTACAGTGGAAAAGAAAAACTGGACGAGAAGGCGTGTGAAAAACATTTATCGGATATGCTTTCCCAAAACGGTTATAAAAACATAACGGTAAAGATATTTAAAGATATTTCTAAATATGAGAAACGTTTGGAACAGTTGGAAGAGCTGGATGAACGGGGGAAGGTCTCTGAAGGGGTCAGGACGCTGATGCTTGAGATTTCTTTATAAAAGAAAGAAGGTAGGGATGTATGCGGCTTATCACCGTTACGGAAAACGACGCCGGACAAAGGTTTGATAAATTTTTACATAAATGTCTGCCGGCCGCGTCTTCCGGATTTCTTTATAAAATGCTGCGAAAAAAGAATATTACGTTAAACGATAAAAAGGCTGAGGGAAAAGAGATCTTAAAGCTGTCGGATCAGGTAAAGTTTTTTCTTTCCGACGAAACCTACGGGAAATTTGAAGGCCTGTCACTTCCGGATCTTTCGGAATATAAAAGGGCATACGATGAGCTTAAGGGGATCAGGGTCGTTTATGAAGACAAGGATATCCTTATCTTAAATAAGCCTGCCGGCATCCTTTCCCAAAAGGCGGAAACCTCGCAGCTTTCCTTAAACGAATGGGTAGCCGGGTATCTGCTCGCCGGAAAAGAGTATGGGGAAGAAACGCTGCAGCGTTTTAAACCTTCCGTATGTAACCGGCTTGACAGAAATACTACCGGACTGGTGCTTGCAGGAAAGACGCTTTCCGGGCTTCAGTTCCTTTCGGGAGCATTGAAGGAAAGAAACATCCGGAAATATTACAGGCTCTGCGTGAAAGGGCAGATTCATAAAGAAAGCGTGATAGAAGGTTATCTTCTTAAGGATCATGCCGCAAACAGAGTAAGGATTTTTCCGGAATCAGATTGGAAAATAAAAACGGCGGAAAAAGAAAAGGCGGCATATATCAAAACGGCATACAGGCCGGTGAAAGTGATGAAAGACAAAACCTTGTTGGAAGTGGAGCTGATCACCGGAAAGACGCATCAGATCCGGGCCCACCTTTCTTCGGCCGGCCATCCTCTGATCGGGGACTATAAATATGGAGATCCTGATCTGAACCGGAAATATCGGGAGACTTTTGGCATCCGTACACAGATGCTTCATGCATACCGGCTTGTATTTCCGGATCTTCCGGGAGAATACAGCCGTTTAAGTGGTAGAGAGTTTATTGCTCCTGTGCCGGAAGTATTCCACCGGATCTGCGAAGAAGCGCCCGAGAGAATTTAAAAAGGAGAAAATACTTTGGCTACATGGAATTCCAGAGGACTGAGGGGCTCCACTTTAGAAGACATGATAAACCGTACCAATGAGAAATATTTGGAGAGCGGTCTTGCCCTGATACAAAAAATCCCCACTCCGATCACTCCTATTAAAATCGATAAAGAAAATCATCATATCACGCTCGCATATTTTGAACAGAAAAGTACCGTGGATTATATCGGAGCCGTGCAGGGGATACCGGTATGCTTTGACGCGAAAGAGTGTGCGGCGGATACCTTTGCCCTTCAGAATATCCATGAACATCAGGTGGAATTTATGAGGCAGTTTGAACAACAGGGCGGGGTGGCTTTTTTCCTTATCTATTATTCTGCAAAAGATCTGTTTTACTATCTTTCTTTTGATGAACTGGAAGTTTTTTGGCAGAGAGCCAAAAACGGAGGACGTAAAAGCTTTCGATTTGAAGAGCTTTCTTTGGATTATATCCTTCCGAAAAAGCATGGGCTTTTAGTACCGTATCTGGATGCCATGCAAAAAGATCTGGCGCAAAAAGATGCGAAAGGGCATTGACAGATGGGAAGAAAACGGGTATACTACGAATAATTCACTGTGTTATCACGGTACTATAGTAGTACATTAACGTACTAAAGTAAAAGACATAAGTGTGAAAAAAGTATTTTTTTCACTCATTGTTTGTGCCGCAGGGCGGCACGATAGGAAGGTTGAATAAAAATCTGCCAAAGCGTACATAGGAACAAGGTTGAAAAATCACACCGATGCGCTGGTTTTTTAACTACGAGTTTGTGCCGGAGCCACAAACTCGAAATCGCAGAACCCAATTTGGCTCGCGGCCTTCGCAAAAAACTGCTCCGGCATGGAGGTAAAGATGAAAAAACGGTTTGTACATACACCGGAAGGTGTGCGGGACATTTATGGTCAGGAATATATGAGAAAACTTACGGTAGAGGAGTTATTACATACAAAATTCAGGAGTTTCGGTTATCAGGATATACAGACGCCTACTTTTGAATTTTTTGATGTATTTTCCAAAGAAATTGGAACGACGCCGTCTAAGGAATTATATAAATTTTTTGACAAAGAGGGAAATACTTTAGTCTTGCGGCCGGATTTTACGCCTTCTATTGCCAGATGCGCCGCAAAATATTTTATGGAAGAATCCCTTCCGGTACGTTTTTGTTATTCGGGCAATACGTTTACCAATACGTCGAATTTACAAGGAAAGTTAAAAGAAGTTACGCAGATGGGGGTGGAACTGATTGGGGACTCTTCCGTAGAGGCGGACGCGGAGACGATCGCTTTGGTGGCCGATGCGCTGTTAGCCGCAGGGCTTCATGATTTCCAAATAAGCGTCGGTGACGTGGAGTTTTTCAGGGGATTGTGCAGAGAGGCAGGGCTGACGGAGGAAACGGAACTTGCGCTGCGCGGCCTGATATCGGAAAAGAATTATTTCGGGGCGGAGGACTTGCTGATTCAGGAGAATGTTCAGGAACATTACCGAAAGAGTCTTTTAAAAGTAACGGAACTTTTCGGAAGTTATGAAGCCATTGAAGAGGCTAAAAAGCTAGTCTGCAACCCGTTATCGGAAGAAGCTTTACACCGTCTTGAGAAGCTTTATGAATGTTTAAAAATATATCAGGCGGATAAATACATTACATTTGATCTCGGTATTTTAAGCAAGTATCATTATTATACCGGAGTGATCTTCAAGGCGTATACTTACGGTATCGGCGATGCGATCGTGAAGGGCGGCAGATACGACAGTCTGCTTGGAAAATTCGGCAAAGATTCTCCGGCTATCGGATTTGTTATCGTAGTGGACGATGTGCTGGAAGCGCTTTCCAGACAAAATATCGAGACCGACGTACAGACAAACGATACGCTTGTGGTTTATTCCGACGCTACTTTCCAGCGGGCGTTAGAAAAAAGTGTGGATCTTCGCAGGGAAGGGATCTGTGTTACCCTGTGTCCGTATAAAAATAGCAAAGGACAGACGGACGAAGAGGCGGGCGGCACGGACGAAGGCTATGGAATATACCGGTCCTATGCCGAAAACAATCATTTTTCCCGTATTTTATTTCTAGAGGAGAAAGGGATCAGGGAAGTCCTTTTAACGACTACCGGCAGAATGGAGGAAAACTGGCATGAATGAAGAAACAAGGTATCTGACGTTTGCCCTCGGAAAGGGCAGGCTTGCGAAGTCGACTCTCGCCCTGCTTGAAGAGATCGGGATCACTTGCGAAGAGATGAAAGATAAATCTTCCAGAAAGCTGATTTTTGTAAATGAGGAATTGAAGTTAAAATTTTTCCTTGCAAAAGGTCCCGACGTACCGACTTATGTGGAATACGGCGCCGCCGATATCGGCGTGGTAGGAAAGGACACTCTTTTGGAAGAGGGAAAAAGGGTCTACGAAGTATTGGATCTTGGGTTCGGAAAATGCCGTATGTGCGTGTGCGGGCCCCAAAGCGCTAAAGAATTGTTAAAGCATCATGAACGGATCCGTGTCGCCAGCAAATATCCGAACATAGCAAAAGATTATTTCTATAATAAAAAGCATCAGACCGTCGATATCATCAAATTGAACGGTTCCGTAGAGTTAGGGCCTATCGTCAGGCTTTCCGACGTTATTGTAGATATCGTGGAAACCGGTTCTACCCTGCGGGAAAACGGGCTGGAGGTGTTAGAGGAGATCTGTCCTTTATCCGCCCGGATGATCGTCAATCAGGTCAGTATGCAGATGGAGTCCGAGAGAATCAAAAAGCTGATTGGCGCATTGAGAGAACATATATAAAATTGATTAAGAAAAACGTATATGGGAAAACGAGACAGAAATGAGGGAAATTATGAGAATGATTGAACTGACAAAGGAGTCAAAGAAAAATCTTTTGGAAGATCTGCTAAAAAGAAGTCCTAATAACTACGGCGAATATGAAGACACAGTTGCGGATATCGTAAAGCAGGTAAAGGAAGAAGGAGATAAAGCATTATTCGCTTTTACAAGTAAATTTGACCGCTGTGACCTGAATAAAGATACCGTTACCGTAACAAGGGCGGAAATCGACGAAGCTTATGAAAAATTAGACAAAGAATTTGTGAAAGTCATGAAAAGATCCGCCGCAAACATCCGGGCTTTCCACGAAAAGCAGTTACGGAACAGTTGGATCGATACCAAGGCGGACGGTTCCATTTTGGGGCAGCGCATTACCGCTCTTGAGAAAGCGGGGGTTTATGTTCCCGGCGGAAAAGCGGCTTATCCTTCCAGCGTATTGATGAATATCATACCGGCGAAAGTGGCAGGTGTGGAAAAGATCATAATGACGACCCCTCCGGACAGCGAAGGAAAGATCAATCCGGGAACGCTTGTGGCAGCCGATATTGCAGGAGCGGATGTGATTTATAAAGCGGGCGGCGCGCAGGCGGTGGCGGCGATGGCGTTTGGAACAGAGAGCATTCCGAAGGTAGATAAAATTACGGGGCCGGGAAATATTTTCGTGGCTCTTGCTAAAAAGGCGGTTTACGGTTATGTAAGCATTGATTCCATCGCCGGTCCCAGCGAGATCCTTGTACTGGCGGATGAAACGGCAAATCCGCGGTTTGTGGCAGCCGATCTGCTTTCGCAGGCGGAACACGACGAGCTTGCTTCCGCCATTTTGATCACGACGAGCAGTAAGCTTGCCAAGGAAGTATCGGAGCAGACGGCGCAGTTTGCAAAAGAATTGTCCAGATCGGACATTATTAATAAATCCCTTGAGAATTACGGTTATATCCTTGTGACGTCTTCTATGGAAGAGGCTATAGAAGCAGCCAATGAAATCGCTTCGGAGCATTTGGAGATCTTAACCCAAAATCCATATGAAACAATGACAAAGATCAAAAATGCCGGTGCGGTCTTCCTTGGGGAATACTCCTCTGAGCCGCTTGGAGATTATTTTGCGGGACCGAACCATGTACTGCCTACAAACGGTACGGCGCGGTTTTTCTCGCCGCTTAACGTGGACGACTTTCTGAAGAAGACCAGCATCATTTCTTATTCAAGAGACGCGCTTTTGAAGGTTCACGAAGATATTGAGCTGTTTGCAAGAAACGAAGGACTGACTGCCCATGAAAATTCGATTAAGGTGAGGTTTGACGGAAAGTAGCGTGAAATTGAAAATTTCACGATCCTGATTTGTATGCCCGCGAAAGAGAGCGGATGGGAGTTAGGGTGAGAAGTACTTTTAACTGCCTGCGGCAGTTTTCGCTCGCAGCAGAGGCTGTTTCACAAAGGCAGCATGGTTGCCTTGGAAGTACTAAGTCTCACATAGGAGAATACCCAAAGTACGGGGATTCTCCGCATTGGTTTGGGATTTCGCAAAGCGAAATCATGGCGGTTAGGGAAAATCATGAAAGTTGAATGCATCTGCATAGGGAAAGGGGAAAACTGAAAAATGGCACGGAGCACAACGGTAGAGCGGAAAACGAAGGAAACGGATATTTCACTGATCTTAAATATAGACGGCATCGGAAAAGGCGAAATCCATACGGGCATCGGATTTTTCGATCATATGCTGGAAGGATTTGCAAAACACGGTTTCTTTGATCTGAAGTGTAAGGTCAAAGGCGATCTTGCAGTAGACGGCCATCATACGGTGGAGGATATGGGGATCGTATTGGGAACGGCTATTAAGCAGGCGCTTGGCGGCAAGGAAGGAATTTCACGCTACGGTTCCTTTTTGCTGCCTATGGATGAGACATTGGTCCTTTGTGCGATCGATTTGTGCGGACGTCCCTTTTTTAGCTTTGACTGTGAATTTGCTTCGGACCGGGTGGGAGAGTTTGAAACCCAGCTTGTCAGGGAATTTTTCTATGCCGTTTCTTACAGCGCGGCAATGAACCTGCATATCAAAGTATTATCAGGGATCAACGACCACCATAAGATAGAAGCGATGTTTAAGGCTTTTGCCAAGGCGCTTGCTATGGCGGTTACAAAAGACCCGCGCATCACCAGTGTGTTAAGTACAAAAGGGAGTTTATAGGTGAAAAGGACAAAATACAGAATTTGAAACAGAAGGAGTTGCAAATGGAACAGTATCAGGTTAGAAAATTGCAGAGGCCCGTTTCCTATCAGGCGGAGATACCGGGGTCTAAAAGCATTACCAACCGGGCATTATTATTGGCTTCTATGGCGGATGGAGAAAGTACTTTAAGGCATATTCTTTTCAGTGATGATTCCAGAGCGTTTTTAGACTGTTTGGAGAAACTTGGATATGAACTTTCCGTGGATGAAAAAGAACGGATCGTTAAAATAAAAGGGGGACTTCCCTGTAAAAAAGCGCAGATCCATGTCAGAAGCGCCGGTACGACGGCCCGTTTCCTGACGGCATTTTTGGCGGCTGCCGGCGGCGAATATGAGATCTTGTCTTCAGAACAAATGGCAAAGCGTCCTATGAAGCCGTTGTGCGAAGCGTTGGAAAAGCTGGGGATAGAGTTTGCTTATTATAACAGGGAATACTTTCTCCCGTTTCAGATGAAAGCAAACGGGTGCATGGGCGGAACGGTGGATTTGTTTGCAGAACAGAGCAGCCAGTTTCTGAGCGCGCTTTTAATGACGGGGCATCTTTATGAAAAGGGGCTGACAATCTGCCATACGGGTACGGAGATCGCAAGATCTTATATTGATATGACAATAAAAATGATGGAGCAGTTCGGCGGATCCGTAGTACGGAAGGGACAGACTTATTATGTTTATCCCACCGGTCCATATCAGGCGTTGGACTATCGGATCGAACCGGACGTTTCCGGAGCCGGGTATTTTTTCGCGATGGCCGTTCTGACAGGCGGGGAAGTTCTTGTAAAGGACGTGCATTTCGATTCCCTGCAGGGAGATATTCAGTTTTTGGAGATTTTAAAACGGCTGGGCGCTAACGTGACCGATACTCCGGAAGGGGTAAAAGTGTCCGGACCTGAAAACGGCTGCTATAGCGGCATCGATGTAGATATGAACGACTGTTCGGATCAAACGATGACAATGGCGGCGCTGGCCGTATTTGCAAAGTCACCTACCGTTATCCGTAATATCGGCCATATCAGGCTGCAGGAGTCAGACCGGATCCATGCAATCGTGACGGAGCTTACAAAGCTTGGAATCCTTTGCGAAGAAGGGGAGGACAGTATTACGATCCATCCGGGGGAACCAAAGCCGGCGGCCATTGATACTTATCACGATCACAGGATGGCTATGGCATTTTCCCTGATTGGGTTGAGAGCTGACGGGATCGTGATCAACGATCCGGGATGTACGGCGAAAACCTTTGAGAATTATTTTGAACTTTTAGATGACGTGATAAATAGTAATATCAAAGTTATGCGCTAAAAAGCGCGGAAACGAGGAAAATAGGATGCAGCAGAAAAAATTTGTCCCCTGTATTTATCTTTATCAGGGAAAAGCGGTAAAGGACCTTAAGGATAAAACGATAGTGAATATGAATCCGGTAGAGCTTGCCAAATATTACAGTGATAACGGCGCGGATTCGCTGCTTGTTTTTGACTTGTCAAGAGGGGATACGGAACATGAAGAGGCGTTGGATGTGATCAAAGCAATCTGTACCTCTGTGGAGATCCCTGTGATAGGAGCAGGGAACGTACATAGGATGGAAGACGTCAAAAAGCTGCTTTATGCCGGATGCAGACAGGCGGCGTTAAATTACAGTAAGCCCGAAAATGTAGAAATTACGGAAGAAGTTTCTTTAAAATTCGGAAAGGATAAGATTGTGGTATGTTATAATGGGGCAGACGCGATCTACCGGCATAAGGAGCTGATCGAAAGTTATGTGGGGGAACTGATCCTTGTGAATACGGCTGCAATCAAAGAATCTTATTTTGCCTGCAGCGTTCCTACCATTATATCTTTGCCGGAGGTTTCACTGGACAAACTTTTTGAGATATTGGGACATGCTTCTGTCAGCGGAATCACAGGCAATGCGGTAAACGATAATGCAAAGGAGCTTACAGCCATGAAAAATATGTGCAAGAGCAACGGGATCCCGGTTCATATGACCGAGCCGGCTCTTTCCTTTAGCGACTTTAAGTTAAACTCCGACGGGATGATCCCTGTAGTAGTACAGGATCATAAAACGGATCAGGTACTGATGGTCGCTTATATGAATGAAGAGGCGTTTCAGAATACGCTCCGCACAGGACGTATGACATATTACAGCCGCAGTAGAAAAGAGCTTTGGATAAAGGGAGAAACGAGCGGGCATTATCAGTATATGAAATCATTAACGGCGGACTGTGATAAAGATACCCTGCTTGCGAAGGTTTCTCAGGTAGGAGGCGCCTGCCATACGGGAAGTTATAGTTGTTTCTTTAACGAAGTCGTTCCGGGCGAGTATGACGTTTCCAATCCCCTTAAAGTTTTTGAAGATGTTTTTTCAGTGATCAAAGACAGAAAGGTAAATCCGAAGGAAGGTTCCTATACGAATTATCTGTTCGATAAAGGGGTAGATAAGATTTTAAAGAAACTTGGCGAAGAGGCTACGGAAATCGTGATCGCAGCCAAAAATCCGAACGCCAATGAGATCAAATATGAGATCTGTGATTTTCTCTACCATATGATGGTTCTTATGGTGGAAAAAGGCGTTACTTGGGAAGAAATTACAGAAGAACTGGCAAAACGGTAACATAAAATCTCCGGCAGACAACTTTGTGGCCTGTCCGGGGAATTTTTATTTTTTCATTTTCATATGATAAATGTGTAAAGAAGTTTGTGACGTTTATGGCGCTGACGCCGTAGGCTGCATGTCCGGACGTGTGAAAAGATCCCTGAGTATATGGAAAAAGGAAAGAAGAGGAATGGTAATGGATCATGTTTCTACCGATACAAAATTGAAACTTGTACAGATGATACGGGCTGAAAATCAGGAAAACCGCATGAAGATGCGTTCCAGGGAACAGCTGGTGAATTATGGAAGTTACGGGTATAGAGACGCGTCTTTTTCAGAAAAGGAAACCAATCCGTTTTTAGGGCTGCGCATCAGGATCGGAGCCGCATTTCTATTATTTTTAGGATTTCTTTTTTTAGATTATACAGGACTAAAGATGGGAAATGTGGGAGCCGGAGAGATCGTCTCGTGGATCGATTCCGGCACTTCAATAAAATTCATTGATTTTATTGATAATTTCACTTATACTTTATCTGAGTAAAAATGTATAAGGACGAGACACGTCTGGAAGTATAAATCTATATAAAATAGGAGATGCACATGATAAAACCTGCATTATCGGATGAAATATTATTAAAAATAGAAAAACCGGCCCGTTACATCGGGAACGAGATAAACAGCGTGATCAAAGACAAAGAAAAGACTGACATACGGTTTGCCATGTGCTTTCCGGATGTCTATGAAATCGGTATGTCTCATTTGGGGATACAGATTTTATATGATATGTTGAACCGCTTTGACGATACATGGTGCGAACGTGTCTATTCACCGTGGACAGACCTTGACAAGATCATGAGGGAGAGAAACATCCCGCTTTTTGCACTGGAATCACAGGAACCGGTCAAAAATTTTGACTTCCTTGGGATCACGCTTCAGTATGAAATGTGCTACACCAATATCCTGCAGATTTTGGACCTGTCCCAAATCCCGATTTTGTCCGAAGAAAGAGGCGATGACGATCCCATTGTGATCGGAGGAGGCCCCTGTAGTTATAATCCGGAGCCGATTGCCGATTTTTTCGATATTTTTTATATCGGAGAGGGAGAAACGCAGTATAGGCTTTTGCTCGATACTTATAAAGATAACAGGAAGAACGGCAAAACAAGGGAAGAGTTTTTATATCGGGCAGCCCAGATCCCCGGTATGTATGTTCCGCGCTTTTATGAAGTAAAGTATAAAGAGGATGGAACCATCGCTTCTTTTTTACCTACAAGGGAAGGCGTTCCGAAGACGATCGTAAAGGAACTGGTCACGGATCTGTCCGATACTTATTATCCGGAAAAACCGGTGACGCCTTTTATTAAAGTAACGCAGGACAGGGTGGTATTGGAGATTCAGAGAGGCTGTATCCGCGGCTGCCGGTTCTGTCAGGCAGGACAGCTTTACCGTCCGGTCAGGGAACGGGACGTAGAAGTGTTAAAGCATTTCGCAATGGAGATGCTAAAAAATACGGGGCACGAAGAAATTTCGTTAAGTTCGTTAAGTTCCAGCGACTATTCTCAGTTAGATGAGCTGATTTATTTTCTAATAGAGGAATGCAGGAAAAAAAAGATCAATATTTCCCTGCCGTCTCTTAGGATAGACGCTTTTTCTTTGGATATTATGAATAAAGTGCAGGATGTAAGAAAGAGCAGCCTTACTTTTGCACCGGAAGCAGGAAGCCAAAGGCTTCGGAATGTGATCAATAAGGGATTGACTGAAGAAGTCATTCTGAACGGGGCGAAGCTGGCGTTTGAAGGCGGATGGACAAGGGTTAAGCTTTATTTTATGCTGGGCCTTCCTACGGAAACGCCGGAAGATATCAGGGGAATAGCGGAGCTTTCCAATAAGATCGCCGCCGTTTTTTATGAAACCGTTCCTAAAGAAAAACGAAACGGTAAAGTACAGATCGTAACAAGCACTTCCTTTTTTATTCCTAAGCCCTTTACTCCTTTTCAGTGGGCTGTCATGAATACAAAGGAAGAGTTTATCGAAAAGGCTTATCTGACAAAAAAGGCGGTTACCGAGCAGTTGAACCAAAAAAGTATCAAATATAACTGGCATGAAGCGGATGTAAGCGTTTTAGAGGGCGTATTGGCACGAGGAGACAGAAAAGTTGCGAAGGTGATCCTGAAAGCTTACGAAAAAGGATGCCTGTTCGATTCATGGAGTGAATATTTCCGATACGATCTATGGATGGAGGCTTTTAAAGAGTGCGGGGTTTCTATCGATTTTTATACTACGAGGAAAAGGGATCTGGATGAAATTTTTCCGTGGGATTTTCTGGACTGCGGCGTAACGAAAGAATTCCTGAAACGGGAATGGTTAAAGGCTTTGAAGGAAGAGATTTCCCTTCATTGTAAGGAGCAGTGTCAGGGCTGCGGGGCAAACCGGTTTGGCAGCGGAATATGTTTTGAAAAATAAGCGGCTTGTTAGAGCGGACGATGGGAGCAGAGATGAAGCTTAGAATTAAATTTACAAAATCCGGAGTTATGAAATTTATCGGACATTTGGATATGATGAGATATTTTCAAAAGGCAATGAGGCGGGCGGATATTGATATTGCTTATTCCACAGGGTTCAGCCCGCATCAGATCATGTCTTTTGCCGCTCCTTTGGGAGTCGGGCTGGAGAGTAACGGCGAGTATTTTGATATTGAGGCGGTTTCCGTAACGAATGCCTCAGATATGAAAAAGGCGTTAAACGCGGTTATGGCAGAAGGAGTCCGGGTGGAAGGGATATGGGAGCTGCCGCAGGAGGCGGGAAACGCTATGGCAAGCGTTGCGGCAGCCAGATACACGGTTCGCTTTGACGCCGGATATGCCGTTCCCTTCGATTTGGGAGAAGCAGTGGAACGCTTTATGGAACAGGAACAGATCAGGGTCACAAAGCAGACTAAAAAAAGCGTGAAGGAAATGGATCTGAAACCGTATATTTATGAAATGAAAGCGGAAAACGGATCAGTAAGCCTTTTTGTGGACGCCAGCAGTTCCGGTAATATTAAACCCGGTCTTGTCATGGAAACTCTTTTTTTACAAAACGGACAGGTGCTTCCGGAATGCATCTTAAAGATAACGAGAGAAGATACTTATGCCAATACTGGCACGAAAGAACAACCTGTCTTTGTACCGTTAGGGGAGATCGGATATGCATTCTGAAAAAGGAAAACTGCTGGTCACGCCTTATCAGGACAAGATCCTTTCTCTTCTGATCAAAGATAACAGGCTCTTATCCGCCAATGCGTTTCCTAAAGAAGGCAGTCTTTTAAACAGCATTTATATCGGTAAAGTAACAAATGTGGTAACCAACATTGACGCGGCGTTTGTAGAGATCTTTCCCGGCCAGATATGTTTTCTGCCTTTAGCGGAAAGTAAAAACGCACGCTTGACGAACCGCAGTTTCGACGGGCGTCTGATTGCAGGCGATGAGATCGTCGTGCAGGTAGTAAGAGAAGCGGTAAAGACAAAGCAGCCGGTTCTTTCAGCCAATCTTTCCTTTACGGGAACATACTGCGTTGTGACAACCGGAGAAAAACGTCTCGGATTTTCCGCTAAGCTGAATGAAACCGAAAAAGCAGCGTTAAAAAAATATGTATCTGCCATGAAAGACAGTATAAACAGGGAAAAGTTCGGTTATGTGATCAGGACAAACAGTAGAGAGCTTTCAGGAAATTATCAAGTCTTAAAAGAGGAAATGTTAAGTCTTACGGATAAGGCGGAAAGCTTATTAAAGACAGCCGAACATAAGACCTGTTACAGCAGGCTTTGGGAAGGCGCGGATTCTTATCTTGACGGAGTCCGCCTTGTTTATCAGTCCGACTATGATGAGATCATAACTGACGATAAGGAGATTTATGAGGTTCTTTGCCGGTCAGGTATTTGTACGGAAAGGGTCAGGTTTTATGAGGATGCCCGTCTGCCATTACAGAAATTGTATTCCGTTGAAACAAAACTTTCTGAGGCGCTTTCTAAAAATGTATGGCTGAAATCAGGAGGCTATCTTGTGATCGAACCGACAGAAGCGCTTACGGCGATCGATGTGAATACGGGAAAATCCGTTGCCGACAGAAATGCGGAGGAACATTATTTTAAGATCAACTTAGAAGCGGCGGAAGAGATTGCCGTTCAGTTAAAATTACGCAATATATCCGGTATGATCCTTGTGGATTTTATCAATATGAAGTCAAAAGAAAAAGAAACCCGGCTTTTAGCCAGATTAAAAGAGCTTTTAAAGAAAGACGGCGTAAGGACAAGCGTGATTGATATTACCGGTCTTGGGCTTGTTGAGATCACAAGGAAAAAGATAAATAAACCGCTGGCGGAGCAGTTAAAAGCAGGGGGAGAAAGACGGTCATGAAATTTTTAGGGATGGAAAAAGTAAGGGACGGAAAATATTTAAAAAATTATGAGATCCATTATTTAAATAAAGCGGGTACAGAAAAAACTTATGAAATCGTAAGCCGCAGAGATCTGGCCGCACCCGAAGAGTTGGGAAAAAGGGTGAGCGGCGTTTCCATTATCGGGCTAAAAGAAAATACGCTGCTTTTACTGAAAGAATTTCGTATGGGCGTGAACAGACAAGTATATAATTTATGCGCAGGGATGCTCGAAGAGGGAGAAACGATAGAAGATTGCGTGGAAAGAGAGCTTTTTGAAGAAACCGGACTGAAAGTAAAAAAGATCCTTGAAGTTTTACCGGCTTCTTACGCGGCCGTCGCGGTCTCCGATATTAAAACCCATATTGTATTTGCCGAAGTTATGGGTGAATTTGAAGATCATACTTCCTGCAATGAAGAAATAAAGGCAGGCTTTTTTACAAAAGAAGAGGTAACCGCGCTTTTAAAAACAGAGGAATTTAGTTCAAGGGCGCAGTTGGCGGCGTTTTTCTTTGTAAAAGGAGGACTTTGCCCCGATAGCTTTTCCGTATAAAAGCGCTATATAAAAAACAGCGGGAAAGTCAGTAGGAAGAGCAATCAGGAAAGAAGGAAGATCAATTAGGAAAGCAGGAAGGTCAATCAGGAAAGCAGGGAAAGTCAGCAAAAGTCAGTGAAAAAGTCAGGGAAAATTTGATTGACATTAATAGGCAGTGATGGTATTATATATGAGTATGCCGCATAGCGAGGCAAAAGAGTGCCAAGCGCACCGCCGAAGCTAGCGAGTAAACGGGTGAAACCGTGAATAGGAGGTGCCTATATGTACGCAATTATTGCAACAGGTGGAAAACAGTATAAAGTTTCCGAAGGAGATGTGATCAGAGTTGAAAAACTTAACGCAGAAGAAGGAAATACTGTAACATTTGATCAGGTTATTGCTGTAAGCGACAATGCTCTTAAGGTAGGAAACGACGTTACTAACGCTTCTGTAACAGGAACCGTTATGGAACAGGGCAAAGGGAAAAAGGTTATCGTTTATAAATATAAAAGAAAAACCGGCTACCATAAGAAAAACGGTCATAGACAAGCATACACTAAGGTTAAGATCGATAAGATCAACGCTTAATCATTAACAAAACAAAGTCTAAATCATTTGGTTTTGATCAAGGTTAAAATGTATGACTACTGTAATAATCAGAAAGTCAGGACAAGATGAATATAAAAGTTTTACTTGTATGGGTCACGCAGGATACCGGAGATTTTCAAAGGATATTGTCTGCGCCGCCGTTTCCGTTTTGGTGATTAATGCGGTGAACTCTTTAGAAGAGCTTGCCAATGAGGATATTTCCTGTACGGCTGATGAAAAAACGGGATTTATACAATGTACTTTTAATAAAGAGATCTCCGCGCAGGGAACTCTTCTTATGGATTCGCTCGTACTTGGCTTAAGCCATATTGAAAAAGAATATGGGAACAAGTTTTTAAAACTAACATTTGAGGAGGTGTAAAGCTATGTTAAATATGAACCTTCAATTTTTTGCTCATAAAAAGGGTGTTGGTTCTACCAAAAACGGTAGAGATTCCGAATCAAAAAGATTAGGAGCAAAAAGAGCTGACGGTCAGTTCGTTAAAGCAGGAAATATTCTTTACAGACAGAGAGGAACTAAGATCCATCCGGGTGTGAACGTAGGTCTCGGCGGAGACGATACCTTGTTTGCATTGGTTGACGGCGTGCTTAGATTCGAAAGAAAAGGAAGAGATAAAAAACAGGCTTCTGTTTATCCTGTAGAGAAATAATGCACTTACTTAGGCTTCAAACGTTTTTGGTTTGAAGCCTTTTTGGTTTCAGATTGATTTTCAATTTAAAAGATTTTCCATTGATCTTTAATTCAAAGGAGCGGTTTATGTTTGCAGACAGAGCAAAAATATATGTAAAAAGCGGAAAAGGCGGCGACGGACATGTCTCTTTCAGGCGGGAAAAATATGTTCCAAACGGTGGCCCTGACGGCGGCGACGGCGGTCATGGGGGAAACGTGATTTTTGAAGTGGACGAAGGGCTGAATACTCTTACTGACTTTAGACATATCAGAAAATATGCAGCACAGAATGGTGAAACAGGCGGAAAGAAAAATTGCCGTGGTAAAAACGGGCAGGATATGGTCATTAAAGTACCGGCAGGTACTGTGATCAAAGAAGCCGAAACAGGTAAGGTGATTGCCGATATGTCCGGTGAGAATAAGAGAGTCGTTTTGTTAAAAGGCGGTCGTGGCGGCAACGGTAATCAACATTATGCGACCAGCACGATGCAGGCGCCTAAATATGCACAGCCCGGACAACCCTCCAAAGAATTGGAACTTTTGCTGGAATTAAAAGTGATTGCGGACGTAGGACTGGTGGGATTCCCGAATGTAGGAAAGTCTACTTTTCTTTCCCGCGTTACAAATGCCCGCCCTAAAATTGCAAATTACCATTTTACTACATTAAATCCGAATCTTGGAGTGGTAGATTTAGAAGATGCAAAGGGCTTTGTGATTGCGGACATTCCGGGACTGATTGAAGGTGCTTCCGAAGGGGTAGGTCTGGGACATGAGTTTTTGCGCCATATTGAACGGACCAAAGTCATGATCCACATCGTGGACGCGGCCTCTACCGAAGGAAGAGATCCTGTTTCGGACATTTATGCTATCAATAAAGAATTGGAAATCTATAATCCTGAGATCGCACGGCGTCCGCAAGTCATTGCCGCCAATAAGATCGATATGATCTATGGAGAGGATACGGCGGTTGACCGGATCCGGACAGAATTTGAACCGAAGGGGATAAAAGTTTTTCCTATTTCAGCCATAAGCGGTGAGGGAGTAAGGGCGTTATTATATTATGTCTCTTCTTTGTTGGATACTTTGGATGACGCTCCTGTTATTTTCGAACAGGAATATTTTCCAGATCTTGCTTTTGCCGATACTACGGAACCTTTTGCGGTATCTTTTGACGAAGAAGCGGGAGAGTATGTGGTGGAAGGGCCTCGAATCGAAAAAATGCTTGGTTACACTAACTTAGAATCCGAAAAGGGATTTATCTTTTTTCAAAATTTCTTGAAGGATACGGGTATTCTTGAACAGCTTGAGGCTTTGGGGATCGAAGAGGGAGATACGGTGCGGATGTACGGCCTTTCTTTCGATTATTACAAATAACAAAATGGATCATGCGCTAAACAGCGCAGAAATGAGGATAACTATGACAAGTAAACAGCGCGCTTATTTAAAAAGTCTTGCGAGTACGCTTGATCCGATCTTTCAGGTCGGAAAAGCCAGTCTGACGCCGGAACTTACGGAAGCGGTAGGAGAGGCCTTTCATACGAGGGAACTGATCAAAGTGGCCGTCTTAAAAAATTGTTTCGACGATCCGAGGGAGATTGCCGGAATGCTCGCAGAAAGAACCCATTCACAGGTTGTCCATGTGATCGGGAAGAAAATTGTATTATATAAAGAAAGTAAGGACAATAAAAAGATCGAATTACCGGAATAAACGGCCTTGGAACGCTCTTTCAGGCAAAATGACTTTGCTAATATTTTAACAAAACATATCGGCGTTTTTGGCAATATTTTGTCAATCATTACAATTTTTAATTATTTCCGAATTTGCCCTTGTAATATTCTATGATTGTATTAAAATAAATACAATGATAATTATTTGTCAAACTTTATTTTATCAAGGAGAGTGCTGTTATGGATCATAAGAAAAAAGTGGGCATTATGGGTGGTACGTTTAATCCGATTCATTTAGGACATATGTTAGTTGCAGAAAATGCTTTTGAGACCTACAATTTAGATGAAATTTTATTTGTACCAAGCGGGATTCCTTATATGAAAGAAGATGTGCTCGATGCTAAAACAAGGATCACTATGACGGGTATCGCGATTGAAGATAACTCACATTTTGCATTATCTACGATAGAAGTAGACCGTGACGGCAATTCGTATTCCTATGAAACGATCAGAGATTTAAAAGCGGCAAATCCGAATGTGGAATATTATTTTATTGTTGGGGCAGACTCTTTATTTAAGATGGAAAAATGGAAATGCCCTGAAAAAATTTTTAAAGAAGTAACGATTCTTGTCGCAAGAAGACTCAGTAACGACGGACCAGAGTTAGCGGCGCAGATAGAGATGCTGAAGAAAAAATATGAGGCCGATATCCGCCTGCTTCCTATCAATTGTGTAGATATTTCATCCACAAGGATCAGGGAAAAAGTTAAGAAACATAAGTCGATCCGATATATGGTTCATTATCGTGTAATAGAATATATTGAAAAAAATCATATTTACTGGTCGGAAGATGAGTAGCTTTTGGGGAAAAGCTTTCAACTTCTCATTAAGCAATATTACAAGACGGGGATTGCAATATGCAGGGAATTAGATTCATGAAAGCAAGTATGAAAAACGTTGATACCAAAAAGATACGAAAAGCAATGGAAAAAGTGCAGGATGAGAACAGGTATGAGCATACGTTAGGAGTCACTTATACCGCAACTGCGCTTGCCATGTGCTATCATTGCGACTTGCACAGCGCAGAGATTGCCGGTCTTCTCCACGATTGTGCAAAATGTATGGATAATGCTAAAAAAATCCAGATTTGTGAAAAACATAATATTCCGGTCAATGAAGTGGAAAGAAAAAATCCTTCTCTTTTACATGCGAAAGCAGGTAGTTTTATCGCCATGGATACTTATGGCATTACTGATACCGACATCATTAACGCCATTTTGAATCATACGACCGGAAGACCCAATATGAGCCTTTTAGAAAAGATCATCTATGTTGCTGATTATATTGAACCTAATCGGAAAAAGGCGCCTAATCTCTCGGAGATCAGACAGATTGCTTTTACGGATCTGGATAAAGCGCTGCTTATGATCTTAAGTGATACGCTTACTTACTTAACGGCGGGCGGCGGCGAGATAGACGTTATGACAAAAAAGGCATATGAATATTATCAGGCTAAAGCGGAAAAACAAAATAAATAGAGATGGGATATTAATTAAGGATGCTGAATTAGGGGACATTAATATTGTAGTTTTTCTGATAATTCAGGTTCTGTAATAATGTTAAAGGCATATTGAGGCGGATTGCGTAGTAACGTTGTCGGCATATCGGATTAAATATTAATATCATATTAATATTAGAAATAACCAGTTATAGGTCAGGAAAGGAATATAAGTATTAAATGGAAGATTCAAAAACTTTATGTAAAATGGTAATTGCTGCGCTGGAAGACAAAAAAGCTGAAGACATCAGTATCATTGATATCAGCGAAGTTTCGGTGATTGCGGATTATTTTATTATCGCAAGCGGTTCTAACCGCAGCCAGATTCAGGCATTATGCGATCATGTAGAGGAGACGCTTGGCCGTGCAGGAGTCTTGGTGAAGCAGATAGAAGGGTACGATAATGCAAATTGGGTATTGATGGACTTCAGGGACATCATCGTACACATCTTTGATAAGGAAAATCGTTTATTTTATGACTTGGAACGTATTTGGAGCGATGGGAAAAAGATAGAAAAAACCGCTGTTTTATAAAAGGAAAACAGCGGTTTTTTATGTTCCGCTATCTGTACGGCCAATCTGAACCGGCGCTTTGCATTATTGGATGTTAGTGCATGACGCGAAATACTCCGAAAACTTTTCCGAGTATCTTACAATCTTCCACAATGATCGGCTCCATCGTATCATTCTCAGGCTGCAGCCTGATATGCCCGTCTTCCTTATAAAAGGTCTTAACAGTAGCAGAGTCATCAATGAGAGCTACAATGATATCTCCGTTTTTGGCAGTAGAGCAGGATCTTACAAATACCTGATCTCCATTTTGGATACCGGCATTGATCATAGATTCGCCTTTTACCTTTAGGGCAAACGTTTCCCCGCTCGGAACATATTCCGCCGGAATAGGGAAATACCGTTCTACATTTTCTTCGGCAAGGATCGGTGTACCTGCTGCAACCGTTCCAATCACGGGTATGCTTACCATTTCTGTTCGAACCATCTGAAAACTGTCGTCACAGATTTCTATTGCCCTTGGTTTGGTGGGGTCTCTGCGGATATAGCCGTTCTTTTCAAGGGTTTCTAAATGAGAATGTACAGATGAAGTTGATTTTAAATGTACGGCCTCACAAATCTCACGAACTGCAGGGGGATAACCCCTTTTTAATATTTCCTGCTTAATATAATCCAATATTTCCTGCTGTTTAGCGGTAATCTTGCCAGCGCTCATTTCATATCCTCCTTTTAATAAGTGATTAGCGGTTATGGTTAATCTGATATTAGCATAACACAATATAAAGAAAAAAGCAAACATATATTCCAAAAATTTGTTCGATTTTTTTCTCGAACTCTATTGACAACGGAATAAATGTTCGATACAATACAACTCAAGAACGTTAGTTCGCAACATTTGTTCTATTCTAAAAGTGGAGGGCATTTATGAAAAAAGCAGACATTGACCGTATCGACGAACGAATCAGGAATAATAAATACAGAAGGCAGAGAGAACTGAAAAAACATTTCCTTATATCCGTATGTATGATTTGCCTGACGATTTTTCTTACTTTCACTATTTTTTCCATACGGACAGATGCTAAAGATGCTTCTGAGACTATGGAGATCAAATATTATACAAGCATTGCCGTTACCAGCGGAGATACGCTTTGGACGATTGCCTCCGAGCATAAAGGGATTCATTATGATTCGGAAACCGATTATATAGAAGAGGTCATGCATATAAATGCTTTAAAAAATGAAACGATTTATGCAGGACAGCATCTTGTTATTCCTTATTATTCAACTGAAGGATTGAAATAGTTTTTCAAGACAGTTTATAGCTTTCCAAGATAGTTTATGCTTTCTCTAAATTATAAAATCCTAACCCTTACTTATTTTCACGCAATTTTACGACCCGGGCAGCTTTTCTGCGTCGTTCGTCTTCAATAGCTGCATAATGTTTTCTTGTAGTATTTACGTCTTTATGCCCTAAGACATCCGCTACCAAATAGATATCTCCGGTTTCCTGATAGAGAGTAGTGCCATAAGTGCTTCTCAATTTGTGTGGGGTTATCTTTTTTAAAGTAGTAACATTTGAAGCATATTTTTTAACCAGATTTTCCACGGCGCGTACGGAAATACGCCTGTTCTGCATGGAAAGAAACAGCGCGTTTTCGTGTCCGGTCTGTGGAATGATATGATTTCTTTGTTCTAAATAATCCTTAAGCGCCTGTTCCACTTCTTCTCCAAAGTAAAGCACCGTTTCATATCCGCCTTTTCTGCGGATCTTCATGCCGTTTGTTTCGAAGTTCAGGTCTGTAATATCCAGTCCCACACATTCTGAAACACGGATACCGGTACCAAGCAGAAGTGTGAGCAGGGCGATATCTCTGACTTTTGTTTTTTCATGATATTTGGCCTGCGATTTTGTTAATTTTTCTCCGTCTTCGACCATGTCGAGCAGAGTTGCTACTTCATTTGGTTCTAATCTTACGATCTCTTTTTGATGCTGCTTTGGCAGTGGAACTAAAACGGCAGGATTTTTTTCAATCAGTTCATTGGTATAATAATAATTATAAAAACTTCTGAGAGAAGCAAGTTTTCTGGATTTTCCACGTTCTTCATTGGTGATTTCTTTTCCGTTTTTTTCGTAAAGACTTACATATTCAACGTATTCCTGAATATCTTCCCGTGTAAGTTTGTCCAAAATAGATAACGGAAATTCCGTAATTTCTATTTTGGAACATACGCTGTTGTTTTCATGTAAAAATTCAAAGAAAACACGAAGGTCGTAAGCGTAAGCGAGACGGGTACGGCTTGAAGTCGTTTCTTCAATCCCTCTAAAGAAAGATTTACAAAAACCGGGCAGTTCTTTTAAAAGTTCTCTCATCTTTAGCACATTTTTTTTATTTTGTTCGTCGTGATAATTTTTATTTTCCAATTTTAGGTCCATCCTTTTATATTTCCCGTTTGTATGGCGGTAAACATTCTTTCTTTTACTCCCGGGTTTTCTTTGTTAAGCTGCTGCAATAGGTCATGTACATATTCCCTTTTGGTGTATCCGTCTGCAGGGCAGGGGCTTTTTACTACAGGGACATGATGTTTATTGACAAAGCCGATCACGTCTGCTTCACTCATATAAATAAGAGGCCTGATCACGGTAAGGCACGTCCTGTCTAAAAAAGTGACCGGTGAAAAAGTATGGAAACGCCCTTCAAATACAAGCGATAGCAGCATTGTTTCTACAACGTCATCTTTATGATGAGCATAGGCCACTTTATTGCAGCCGGCAGCCTTGACGGCATCATTCAAAGCGCCCTTACGCATTTTAGCACACAAAGAGCAAGGATTTGATTCCTTTCTTTGGTCAAATACAATGTCTGCAATGTCGGTTTTTATAATCGAATATTTTACGCCTAGGTCCTTACAAAGCGTTTCTATACCGCTTAGATCCAGATTTTGAAACCCGAGATCCACAGTAACGGCATGGATATCAAATTTTTTAGGGTAAAAGCGTTTCAATCCGTTCAGGGCATAGAGGAGAGTAAGACTGTCTTTGCCTCCTGAAATGCCTATGGCTATGTTATCGTTTTCTTCTATCATGTTGAAATCGTCCGCAGCCCGCCTTACATAACTCATTACTTGTTGTAGTCTCATAAATTTGTACCTGTTAATATTGATCCTTAATTTTATTTTTAAGCGGCTTTGTTAAGCGCTTACTATTAATTGTAGCGTTGAAAAGAGAATCATGCAATATTTTCTAATTTTTTTCTTAAAAATAGTATGTAATGAATACAAACAAGGAAAAAAATGTTATAATAATTTCTGAAAAGGAGAAGTAGTCATTATGAAATTTCGTATCGATAAAAAGTATATTCATTGGGGTGTGACCGCTTTTTTTGTGATCGGCGCCAGTATTGTATTATATTATATTATTTTTCATGCTTCAAGTTTTAATACAAGGATTCAGTCCGCAATCAATATTGCTATGCCAATCATAGACGGAATGATCCTTGCTTATCTTTTGACACCGCTTGTAAACGGATTGGAAAGCAAGATGCTCATCCCTCTTTTCCAAAAAGGAAATATTGAATTAAATACGAAAAATAGAAAGAGAATGAGAGCGGTATCCATTGTTCTTACATTAATCATCGTTATCTTTTTGATTTATGCATTTTTTGCAATGGTAATTCCCCAGTTATTAAAGAGTGTGCAAAGTATTATTTTTCAGTTTCCCGTTTATGTTAATAATTTGGAGACTTTTATTACAAAACTGCTTGCTAATAATCCTGATATTGATGATTTCGCAACTGAGATGCTGGATAAGTATTCCTCTCAGATCAGCGATTGGCTCAACAACAGTGTCATTCCTCAGATGAACGGGATCATCAAGTCGCTTTCTTTGAGCGTTTTAAGTTTTTTAAAATCAATTTGGAATTTGATTATTGGTTTTATTATTTCTATTTATATTTTAGGTAGTAAAGAAACTTTTTGTGGTCAGGCAAAGAAAATGGCCTATGCATTTTTTGACAGAAAGACGGCAAATTCCATTATCAATGATTTTCGTTTTACGCATAAGACCTTCAGTGGGTTTATCAGTGGTAAAATACTGGATTCTTTTATCATCGGATTGATTTGCTTTCCGTGTATTACGCTTATGGATATGCCATATACAGTATTGATCAGCGTTATCATCGGCGTCACAAATGTAATCCCGTTTTTCGGACCCTATCTTGGAGCCATACCGAGCGCATTCCTGATCTTACTCATTAATCCGGTCAAATGCCTCTATTTCATTATATTTATACTGATCTTGCAACAATTTGACGGTAACTTTTTGGGACCTAAGATCTTAGGGGAATCCACAGGGCTTTCCAGTTTTTGGGTTATTTTTTCTATTACGATATTCGGCGGTATGTTTGGAATTTTTGGCATGATCATCGGAGTACCTATTTTTGCAGTATTCTATGCTTTTGTCAGGAAACACACCAATTCTTTCTTACAGAAAAAAGGACTGCCGGTAAAAACGGACAAATATACACAGGTTGAGATCATTACCTCAGAGAATACTTTTAGGGAATTAAAAGATATTCCGGGAAACGGAAAAGAAAAAACGTTGAAACTTTCTAAAAAGGTCAATACGGCTAAAACAGGATCTGCAATATCAGCTAATCCGGAAACGGACGGTCAAAAACCGGATAAGATAAAGGAAAAAACAAACACAGAGAAATAAGCGGGCGTGTAGAAAATCCTTTATCAATTTGTAAAGGGCAGGAGAGAAGTAATATGCGTTTTGTGATACAAAGGGTACAGCATACGGAGATTACCGTAGATCATAAGAATATTGCGTCTATTCAAAAAGGATTTCTTGTGTTGGTCGGAATCAGCGCTGACGATACGAAAGCGATCGCTGATAAAATGATACAAAAATTAATCCACTTAAGAATATTCGAAGATGAAAACGGAAAAACAAATCTGGATCTGAATGCCGTTTCAGGTGAAATGTTAATCGTCTCGCAATTTACTCTTTATGCAGACTGCAAAAAGGGGAACCGTCCTTCTTTTACAAGATCCGGCGCACCGGGGATGGCGGAGGAATTATATGAATATATCATTCATCAGTGTGAAAAGGAAATTCCTAAGATTTCACATGGAATTTTCGGTGCGGATATGAAAATTTCCTTATTAAATGACGGACCTTTTACCGTGATTCTGGATTCAGACGAAATTGTTAATTAAGCTGTAATTATTAATTTAAGCCCGTTGATAGGACTTTAAAGAAAATGCAGCAGTATCACAAGATTACTTGTATATGCAGGGGAGAATTTAAATAATGTTATATCATGTGTCAGTTCAGTCAGGTTTAAAAGTATTGAAACCGCATCTGTCATCACATCGAAAGCCATATGTATATGCCGTAGACAATATGGTAACAGGGCTTCTTTTCGGCGCAAAAACAGACGATTTTGATTTTATGATCTTTACGGATGAAGAAAATATTCCTGTAATATATGAATGCTACCCAAACGCCCTTCAAAAAGTCTATCAAGGACAATCTTGTTTTGTATATGAGATTAACGGCGAAGGTTTTCAAAGGGGCGTGACATCTTGGAGCGCCGAACTTGTAAATGAATCTGAAGTTAAAGTTGAAAATGAAATCTATATTGAGAATTTATATCAAAGATTAACGGAAGAAGAAGCGCAAAATAATCTTAAAATATTTAGATATGAGTTTTCCGATTCCTACAGAAAACAGATCACGGAGCATATTGTTGACAGAATCATTCGCTTTGATATTGATTTGGATCATATCATGGAACAGGATCATAGATTTTCCGATTATTACAAAGATATTGTCAATGCGTTAACCAATATTATGGACGGACATTTATTACAGTAGAAAAAATAATTTCCTTTTCACACTGCCAGATGATATATTCATATACAAGTTGAACGAATCCAAGTAGTGTAAAAATACCATAAAAACAAATCTACCAATATTCAAGTCCAAGCTCAACGAACCAGTTAAGGCAAAAAGTACATCATAAAACAACTCCGCAAATAACAAATACAAAAACCCAAGTTCAACGAAACTAGTCAGCCATAGTAACGTCATAAAAGATATCCACGATTCCTACAAGCCCAAGCGTCAATGAACCAGTTAACGCAAAAAGCACATCATAAACAACCCTGCAAATAACAAATACAAAAAGTCCAAGTTTACCGAACTAGTTGGCGAAAACATCATAGAGGCATATCCACGATTCCTACAAGCCCAAGCTTACCAAACAGTTAACGCAAAAAGCAACACATCAAAAACAAAATCCTGAAAGACAAAAAGCCCAAGTTTACCGACTAGTTGGCGAAAACATCGTAGAGGCATATCCGCGATTCCTACAAGCCCAAGCTCATCAAACTAGTTAACGCAAAAAGCAACACATCATAAAACAAAACCCCAAAAGACAAAAAAGCCCAAGTTTAACGAACTAGTTGGCGAAAGCATCATAGAGGTATATCTGCGATTTCTATAGCCAACTATTCGTTAAACTTGTCTTTTGCGAATAGTTGCATTTCACTACCCACAACTGTGCGCCTTTGTTCCTTGCGGGTACATAATTCCGAAAAAAATATAGTTTTATTTACATTGTATAGTTATTTACATTATCTATGCATTTTCGTGACCACGTCTGAAATATTTTCAACGATTTTTCGGATTTCTACATTGAGAACCGTACTATTTGCGGAAAGTTTACCGAATTCACTTGCAACAATGGCAAATCCGCGTCCGATATCGCCGGCACGGGCAGCCTCAATATTAGCGTTTAATGCAAGGATTTTTTGCTGGTTTTCAATTTTGCTCAATCCTTCTGTTTTCTCTTTGATCTGGGCAACCAATTGATTGGTTTCTTCAATGGTGCTTGTCAGTTTGGATGCAATATCTTTGTTCTTATATTTTGCATATTCCGCATTAATAAAATGATTTAAAACCTGTCCAAGCAATTCTGCTGAAGCACGGATAGATTCTTCTGTACGGATATTTACTTTCTGCAGAGCGTCAATATATTCCTCTTCATTTACGCCAATCTCTCTCGCCATTTTACGAAATGCCGCTTCGTCCGGTTCTGTCGGAAGAACCTGCCCACCGATCACCGATCCCATTTTTTTACCGTCTACAGTCAGGTCGACCGCAAAATCAAAAAGTCCTGCATGACAGCGATATACGCCCGTTCCGCTTCTATCGCATTTTTCACAGCGTGCAAGCCCGTCTTTGGAACCTCTTGTATACTTTGTGCAAAAATCTGTAAAATTATAACGTTTTGATATGTATTTTCCATCGACGCTCACCGCCGCTGCAGCAAGGCCGGTGGCCTTAGACCAGTTAGATATAATGCTCTCAAGCTCCTGCATATCAGTAAAATCCTGTATTACCATAAGTTCTGCTCTCCTTTTAATAAATGTGTTTCTAATGCTTGGAACCACTGTTTCTTGTCTCAAAATCCTCTATGTATTGGATGATGAGTTTAACGGTTCCTTCTACGCCTAAAATGCTGCTGTTGATGCACAGATCATAGCTGTCTGCACGCCCCCATTTTTTTGAGGAATAATAATTATAATAGCTTTGACGCTGTTTATCTTTCTTTATGATCATATCCCTTGCTTTTGCTTCGGTCAACTCATATTTCTCCATAATACGCTTGGTTTTTGCTTTTTCATCGCCATAGATAAAAAGATGGATGGAATTTTTGAATTCGCTGAGCGCATAATCTGCACAGCGGCCTACGATCACACACGGCCCTTCGCTTGCCATCTTCTTTATGGTATCAAACTGCGCCAAAAATACTTTATGGCTGATTGGCATATCTACAAAAGAAGATGCATTATAACCGAAAGAATACGTATCCATAACTAAATTATAAAGAAATGAATTGGTAGGACGTTCATCATGATTTTTGATCATTTCTTCACAAAATCCGCTCTCCTTGGCAGCTCTGGTCAGTAATTCTTTATCGTAACATGGAATATTAAAATATTCCGCTACTTTTTCTCCGATCTCTCTTCCTGCAGATCCAAATTGTCTTCCTATTGTAATAATGGTATTCATACAATACACTTCCCTTCAATCATTATGCTGAAAACACTGTAGTTTCTATCAATTATTATACAAAATATTGTATACAAATTCAATAATTTTATACAATAATTACAAAAAATACAAATGTAATCATTTTATTTGTATATCATAAAACGGATCAGTTCAAAATCTCCAAAAGATGCTCAAAATATGCAGGAAGCGGTGCATTTACCTCCAAATATTCGTTTGTCCTTGGATGCAGGATCCCGAGTGTCATGGCATGCAGCGTCTGTCCTTCCAAAACAAAAGGCTGTTTGGCGTTTCCGTACACTTCATCGCCCAGCAAAGGATGTCCGATACTTGCCAGATGAACCCTGATCTGATGCGTTCTTCCGGTTTCCAATGTACACTCAATGTATGTATATTTTTCAAAATATTGTAATGCTTTTATATGCGTAACGGCGTCTTTTCCCTTCAGATTTACCGCCATTTTTTTACGGTCCGTGGGATGCCGTCCTATCGGTTTATGGATCGTGATCTCATCCTCTTTCAGCCGTCCCATACAGATGGCGCGGTATTTCCTGTTCAGGGAATGTTCTTTTAACTGCGCTGCGATGGCCGCATGAGTCAGATCGTTTTTACATACGATGACAGAGCCGGTCGTATCCTTATCGATCCTATGTACGATTCCGGGACGCAGGATTCCGTTGATTCCCGAAAGATTGTCTTTGCAATGGTACATTAATGCGTTAACAAGGGTTCCGGAATAATGTCCGGCGGCCGGATGCACTACCATCCCCTTCGGTTTATTTACAATCAAAAGATCGTCGTCCTCATACAAAATATCAAGAGGAATATCTTCAGGAAGAATATCGGGTTCTACGGCTTTGGGAATCCGCAAAAGAATGCTGTCATCACATTTCAGCCTGTAATTGGCTTTTACCGGCATTTCATTGACAAGAACCTGCTTGTCTGTAATCAGTTTTTGAATATAAGAACGAGACAAAGAATCGATAAGTCCGTTGATGTACTTATCGATCCTTTCATCTTCCTGTTCTTCATTTATCAGAAAACGGAATTCTTCCATTGATGCCTCCTACATTTCCTATTCCATACGAAAATGCCCGTAAAATTTCCGATCCTTATTTTATTTCCCGGTATTTTTTTTGAGTAAAACTTAAAAAGCTCAAATCGTCTTCTTTGTATATAAACAGGATCAGCACAAATAATCCTATCATGGAAATTGTCACATACATATCCGCTACATTAAAAATAGGGAAATTGATCAATACAATGGAAATAAAATCTACTACATAATCCAGTCTGATACGATCGATCATATTTCCGATGGCGCCGCTCGCAATCATGACTAACAGCACATGAAGACAGTCATACTTCTTTTTTCCCGGAATTTTGAACAATACAAAAAGAATTACGCCTAATATAACGATGCCTACAAATAAAAAGAAAAATTTTTGATTTTGGAGCAGACCGAAAGCGGCGCCCCTGTTTTCCAGATAATTCAATTCCAATACGTCGTTAATAATAGGAATTGCGGGTTTATTTTTTAGCTTCAGCACGGCATAGTATTTGGTGATCTGATCTATAGCCGTTAAAATGATAAGTGCGACCGCATCCAGCAATATTGCGATACGTTTCCGTTTTTTCATAGTTTTTCTCCATTTCTGCGCTGCCTTATTGCACAAATTCCTATATGGATGATCTTATCCGTTTTTCAGCAAAATATATGCAAATGCAAGTCCGGCTTATTCCGCCGCATCTTTTTCGTCAAAATAAATTTCGTTTATAGCATTTAACATATCTTCGTCCGATACTGTTGTATCGATCACCGCTTTGCCGACTTTTTTGAGCAGTACAAATTTGATCCTGCCTTCCGCCATCTTTTTATCGGATTTCGTCAATTTTAAAATTTCCTCCGGTTCGATCTCTTCTATGGAGATCGGAAGATGAAAAGGAACAAACATATCCCGTATCTCATAATATTCATCCATGGATAAGAGTTCATGTTTCCAGGAAATGTAAGCGGCGGCAACTGCGCCCAGCGCCACGCATTCTCCGTGTAAAAGCTTAAAGTTTTTGGCTTTCTCGATAGCGTGCCCGATTGTATGCCCAAAGTTTAAAAGAGCCCTTTCTCCCTTTTCGGTGGGATCTTTTTCTACTACCAGTTTTTTGATCTGGCAGCTCTTCATAATCATTTCTTCCAATATGTCAGGATCCTTTTCACAAATCTCATACATATTTTCAAGCAGCCACTCGTAAAAAATAGAATCTTTGATCAGTCCGTGTTTCATCACTTCCGCGAATCCGGAAAAGAACTGCCTGTCCTCCAACGTTTTTAAAAGAGAAACATTCATATAAACGAGCTTCGGCATATAAAAAGCGCCTACCATATTTTTATAGCCGTCAAAATCCACTCCTGTTTTTCCGCCTATACTGCTGTCACACTGGGAAAGCAGCGTAGTTGGGATCTGTATAAAATCCACGCCCCGTAAGTAGGTTGCTGCCGTATAGCCGGTCAGATCGCCCACTACGCCGCCTCCTAAAGCGACTAACATATCCGTCCGTTCAAAGCCTTTCTCAATCAAAAAAGTATACAGTTTTTTTACCGTATCCAAATTTTTGTTTTCTTCTCCTGCCGGAAAGACAAAGGAAACGGATTTTTTTGATACGCTGCCTGCAATCGCAAGCACTTCCTTGCAATATAATGTTTCTACCGTACTGTCCGTGACAATACAAAGTTTACGGTTTTCACATCCAAGCTCTTTTAGTTCTTCTCTCAATTCTTCAAAATCCTGTGTAAATACAATATCGTAACAGGGTTTTTTATGATAAGTTATTTCCATTCTTTGTGCCATGATCATCTAACCATCCTTATATTCATACTCGATACGGTTGAACTTTATTATTTTATATCTCCTGCATATTACAGATTTTGCTTGCGATACAAAGACCAGATAAGCAGTTTAAAGGGGATTAAGATTTAATAGGGAGTACAAGAAAAACTTCCTGCTCTGACAAGAAACAGGAAGCGAAATCCCTTAACTGCATTAAAATCCATTATTGATCGGAACATCAAAAGAACCGGATAAAATTTCTTGAAAATCTCCGGAAATATCTACGCTCGCAGGGGTAATAATAAAAATATAATGAGATATTTTTTGCAGATTACCGCTGATTGCAAAACAGGAACCGGAAGTAAAATCTATGATCCTTTGTGCAATCTCCACATCGATCCCTTCTAAATTCAATACGACCGTCCGGTTTGCAAGCAATGTTTCCGTGATCTCTCTGGCATCTTCTACGCTGGTAGGTTTGATCACACAGACTTCCATACCGCTTCCTGATAACTTTCTTGCACGGATCGGCGTTACTTTTGTCATCTGCCTCTTAGCGCCTCTGTCTTCGTCAGGTTCTACGGAAGTGTCTTTTAACGCCACCGTTTTCCGCGGTGAAGTATCTACCACATCGCTGTCGTCATAATCGTCGTAATCATCATAATAATCGTCATCTTCATCATTAAGCTTCATATAATTTAAAAATTTATCCATTACGCCCATTTAATTAATCTCCAATCCTATCGGCCTGTGAATGACTATATTCGCGCTCGCCGAAGATACCGGTTCCGACACGCACATAAGAAGCGCCCTCTTCTACAGCCGTCTGATAATCCCCGGTCATACCCATTGATAATATATCCATAGAAACATTATCAATGTTTTTATTCATTATGTCAACAGATAATTGCCGTAATCTCATGAAATATTGTCTGTTTTCTTCCGCATTTTCTACATATGGCGCTATCGTCATAAGGCCTTTTATCGAAATTCCGGGAAATTTGGAAATTTCTGTTATAAGATCAGCGGCTTCTTTTGTACTGATTCCGAATTTTGATTCTTCTTCCGCCACGTTGACTTCAACTAAAACGGAAACCTTTAACTGCTTTTTAAGCGCTTCCTTACTGATCTCTTCCGCCAGTCTTACGGAGTCAACGCTGTGGATCAGATAGACTTTATCGACAATGTATTTTACTTTGTTACGCTGCAGGTGGCCGATCATATGCCATTTAATGTCTTTGGGCATGGCCTCATATTTTTCCACAAGTTCCTGCACTTTATTTTCACCGAAATGCCGGCAGCCGGATTCATAAGCCAGCGTGAGCATGGATACCGGCTTCGTTTTGCTTACCGCTATCAGCGTAACGTCTTCCGGTTTTCTTCCGGCCCGTTTACAGGCGTTTTTTATATTGTTTTCCACTTGAATGATGTTATCTTTGATCAAATCCTGTTACCTCGCTTTTCGTGTTTAAAATCATTTCTATCCGCTGTCTGGAATATCACAGGCTGACTATTCGTAAATAAAATCGTCTTCGTTTACGGTAGAAGCATCAAGCACAATGTAATCGTACACATTCAGTCCGTAATTCGTATTGGACTGGACGATCGCATATTCTTCGTTCTTATATAAAATAACGATTTGTTTAAAATCGGCATACCCTTTATTGATATTATAAACCCCGATCAATGAGCCTTGTTTACTGATTGGATATGTTTCTGAAGAATCGGGCTTGATCAGTCTGTCACCGAGTCTTAAGACGGAATCATCCAAATAATATTCGCCGTCCTTTACGTTATAGACATTAGTTTCAATAAATTCCGTTGTCGGCGTCCCGTCCAAATAGCTTTCCCTTATAACGCCGTAAGAATCATTACTGCCGCCCTGTGTGATATAGGCCTCGGGGACGAGAAAAAATTGCTTTTCCACAATGGACGAATTAGGTATCTTCAATCCTCTGTCCTCATCTAAGATCAACTCGATATCAATGAAGCGGTCTGTACAAAAAGCAACCATGGAATTGGAAAAGCTAAGCCCCACAAGAGTGGAACCGTCGGCTCCCATACAGGTACTGACTTTTGCCCAGGACACGTCCTGATTTTTTAAAAAACGGATCTTAACGTAATCCTCTTTTAATAATTCCTGCGCCTTTTCCGGTTCTGTCTGGATCACGATCATCCAGTTTTCGTCGGTAGCCAGTTTATATACCGCGTCGCTGGCGTCCACCAGTTCGTTGCTCACCAGTTGGTTTTTGGTATAATTTTTTTGGTCAAAGTCTTCAGCTGTAAGATTTTCCATCGTTTTTTCTTCAAAGCCGTCGGTGGAATAAATGACGATCCCGGGATCGCTGGCCCGTCCGTATGTAATAAGAGAACCGCTTTCACCGCTGATATTGCCTGCATTTTCCAGCATGGTTATATTGGCCAGCTTTAAGACCGTACCCTTTACGCTGTATTTGAAATCATATACCGATGAAAAATTATCTTTTGAAAAAACATTGGAAAATTCAACAATTTCTGATTTTAACTCGGAAAGGTCTTCATCTGAAAGCACATTTTCGCCTAATGCGGCCGAATTGATATAATCGGAAAGGCGTCCTGTTTCATCCACTGTGTATACTAAATTGTTGTAAGCTACCCTCTCGCCCTCTCTGGCATAATAATTGATGTATCCGGCGCTGCTGCTGTAAAATACGTTTTCCTCCCTAAGTGCGATACCCTTGTATACATTGTTCGTAGAAAGAGAGCCTAAAGGTACTTCATAACCTACAATGTGATCGGAAGTAAGGTAAGTGATAATCCCGATAACGATATAGATAAATACAATGCCGAAAATGATCATGCCTATATTCAGGTTCAGAGGTTTTCTGTATTTGGTTATTTTGTTATTGGATGCATTTCTTTGTGCCAAAATGTGACCTCCGTAAAAAAAACCCCGGAAAGCATCCGAGGCTTTTTATTATTAAAGAGAAACAATGACCATTGATTTTAATTCTTCAGGCAGTTCCGCTTCGTCGAGAGAAACGCTGAGGATAAAATCAACCTTAAACTGTTCGCTGTATTTTGCAAGTTTTTGAATGACCGGAACGATATTCTGCCCTTCCAGACAAGCCACTTTCAAAAAGCTGTCAAGATACATCTGCTCTAAGTCCCTGTCCTGAGATAAGATTCCGCTTACGAAGCCTGAAAATTCATCACTATTTGTGATCATATACTCTGATACGTCAATGAGCCTTACTTTATTATTTAACTCATACATATGCTTTCCGCTTTTATCAAGATATACAATATTTCCTGTTGTTTCTAAAACCGAGCTGTTTACTTTATCTAACAACTGTTTTGTTTTCCCTTTCCCTTTTCTGCCTACAATTAATTGAACCATTGGTGAACCCTCCTGCCGTAACGTAAATTTGATATACAAAGTATACTCAAAACTCTTTATATAACCTTATAACTATTATAATTTATATCTTTATAAAAAACAACAATTATTTCTGTACAAAACATTCCGGACTATGGGAATGTCTTTTCAAACACACTAATAAATACTGCCAAGCAGAGCCGACATCCCTTCATATAACCGTTCAACGGTTTCTGCCCGCATGATAATGGAAATGTAAGAATTTCCGGAAGTATCTTTTGATAAAAGAACAAGGCACTTTTTAGCCGCGTTCGTCGTCCCTGTCTTACCGCCTATGACTGTGATATTTTCAGGCGTCGGACAGGTGCCTTTTAAATAACGGTTCGTCGTCCCGATCGATACTTCTTTGGGATTACCTGACGAATCATAATAAGTAGTGTCGTACGACATCATATGTATAATCTCTGTAAACATATCGTATTTGACGGCTTCATTAAAGATCAGATACATATCATATGCCGTCACATAGTGATTGTCATCGGATAGTCCGTGAGGATTGACAAAATTACTGTTAGTTGCACCTAATTCCTTTGCCTCTTTATTCATCAGATCGGCAAAGCCTTCTACGGAACCTCCGATATGTTCGGCGATCATAACGGCAACGTCGTTTGCCGAATATAGAAGAAGGATATGGAGAGCCTGAACCAACGTCATGGTATCTCCCGGCTTGATGCCGCAAAGCTGTGCCCCCGCTTCCGTAATGATCACATGTTCGGAAGCAGTCAGCGTATCTTCCAGATTTCCGTATTTTAAAGCTACTAAAGCGGTCATTACCTTTGTCAGGCTGGCCGGATATAATTTTTCATATACATTTTTTGCGTAAAGCACCTCTGAACTGTTCACTTTAAACAAAGCGGCAGCGCTGATATCGGTCATATCTATCTCATCGGATAGAACATCCTGACTTACGACGCACAGATCCGAGGCAAACGCCGTAGCCGTATCAAAGGATCCGGCGTTTACGATCCTGTAACTGCTTACGGAGCAATCAGGATCGTATGAAAACGTATAGGATACTTTTCCACAGCCTGTAAGCAACAGACATAAGAGCGTCAGGGCTATGCACTTTTTTACTTTATTTATACATCTCACGCCACTCTAAATCTCCTCTGTCCAATGATTTGATTAATAACTCTGCGGAAGCTAAGTTGGTTGCCAGCGGAATATTATGCATATCGCAAAGCTTTACCACATTATTGACATCCGGTTCATGCGATTTTGCATTTAACGGATCTCTTAAAAAAATAACCAGATCGATCTGATTGTGCTCTATCTGCGCACCGATCTGCTGCTCTCCCCCCAAATGTCCGGCTAGATGCTTATGAATATTAAGATTGGTAACCTCTTCGATCAATCTTCCTGTCGTACCTGTAGCATAAAGCTCGTTTTTGCTTAAAATTCCCCTGTAAGCAATACAAAAATTCTGCATTAATTTTTTCTTAGCATCATGAGCAATTAACGCGATGTTCATAGTTCGGCCCTCTCTTACTTAAAATTTTTCCCCTGCAACCGGACGTTCAAAACAAATCCCATCCCCATAAAGAGACTTAACAAAGAGGTCAGCCCATAACTGACAAAAGGTAGCGGGATACCCGTATTGGGCAGTAAACCCGTTGCAACGGAAATATTTATAAACCCCTGGAAACCAACCCATGCCGCCATTGCAGAAGCAATGATTGCTCCCGCAAGATCTTTTGATTTTTTGGCAATCAGCATACATTCCAATGTGATGAGTATCAGCAATCCGATCACGACACATCCGCCTACGAATCCGAATTCTTCACCGATAACGGCAAAAATAAAGTCCGTCTGTGCTTCCGAAATAAAGTTTCCGTTTTTTACGGAACTGATCACGTTTGTCTTATATCCTTTTCCCATCAATTGTCCCGAACCGATCGCTGTCATGGAGTTAACCGTCTGATAGGCAATGGAATTTGCATATTCCTCCGGATGAAGCCAGGCCAGAACCCTTAATCTATGGTAAGGCTTGATGATCTCCATATTGATCAATATGTTAGTCTCGATCGGTTGAAGAATAAGAGAAAATACGATCACAAGCGACGGTATCGCTACCGCCAACGCCCCTATCACGAGCTTATAACTGATCCCTCCGACAAACATAATCACACAGAACAACAAAAAGAACATGATGCTTGTCGACATATCCGGCTGTAGATAAATAAGCAGCAGCGGCGGTAAAAACAAAATGATACACAGCATGATATATTTGAATGTATTTAGTTGTTCCCTATGTATCATAATAAACTGTGCGAAAAATAAAATCAATATGATTTTCGCACTTTCTGAAGGCTGAAAGCGAAATCCGAATAAATCCAGCCATCTTTGAGAACCGTTTGCATCATGGCCGAAGATAGGGAGTTTGATCAGTGCAAGCAATATCAGATTTGCAACATACATAGGCCAGTATAATTTCAAGATCACATTATAGTCTAAAAAAGAAATGACGACCATCAAAAAAACACCTGCGATCAGCCCCAGAATCTGTTTGTTTTGAAAAGTTTCTCTGGCGCTGCCGATCGCAATGACGCCGATTACTGCCAAAGCTACTACCATTATGATCAATTTGATATCGTAGTCGCGTATCCGATATTGTTTATGCACGTTTCTCTCCTCTCCGTCTTTTCAGAAAGCATAGAATCCTGAAAGACAGATCTTTACTGTTTCAGATCTAAAATAGGGATATTGGCATAGAGCGCCGGATTTTTCATATTTCTTCCCTTATTTCCAGTTTTTGTGATCTGGATCTCCATACTTTTCGTATCGATCTTCATGTATTTTGATATTACTTTCGCAATATCCGTTTTTATCATTTCCATCATCTCCGGCGAACAATTCGCCCGGTCGGAAATCAAAAGTATTTTCAGGCGGTCCTTTGCTACCTGCCTGGAACTCTTTCTGTAAAAGAATCTGCTTATCATCATTTTGCCGCCTCCTTAATTTTTGTGAAAAATACCGGTTACCCTTGTCCAAAAAGAAATTCCTTTTTCAAATTCCATAAAAGGCACCTCCTGTCCAAGTACGCGGCAACATATGTTTTGATATGCCTTCCCTGCAAGCGTATTATTGCCTACGAGCGGTTCACCTTGATTTGTCGCGATCACTACATTTTCGTCATCAGGAACGATACCGATCAGTGGAATGGATAAAATATCAATCACGTCTGCCGAGGACATCATATCTCCCCTGCGGACCATATCCACCCTGAGTCTGTTAATGATCAGATCGATCTTTTTGAATTCATTTGCTTCTAAAAGCCCTATGATCCTGTCCGCATCCCGTATCGCCGATACTTCGGGTGTCGTTACGACAAGCGCCCTGTCGGCGCCTGCAATCGCATTTTTAAATCCCTGTTCGATCCCGGCGGGACAATCCAGAATTATGTAGTCAAAGCTTTGCTTTAAGTATTCAATAATCTTTATCATCTGTTCTTCGCGTACTGCCGATTTATCTTTTGTCTGAGCAGAGGGAAGCAGATAAAGGCTGGGATGGCGCTTGTCCTTGATAAGGGCCTGTTTTACTCTGCAGTTTCCGTCTACCACGTCTACGAGATTGTAAACGATCCGGTTTTCCAACCCCATGACAACGTCCAAATTACGGAGCCCTATATCCGTATCGATCAGTACCACTTTCTTTCCCATTGCCGCAAGGCCTGTCCCTACATTTGCACTGGTCGTAGTTTTACCTACCCCTCCTTTTCCTGATGTGACAACGATTACTTCGCTCATTTACTATTGCTCCTTTCCAAAAGTTCAGATTCTTCCCTGAAGGATCAAGAGATCTCATCCAGTAATTCTTTTGTAATCGGTTCAATAATTACCTTGTCATCCTTTACATAGGCAATTTTCGGCTGTACTTTCGGTTTGATTCCCCACCTGCTTTTGTTTTCTTTGTTTTTATATTTGAAATCACCGATGATCAATCTTTCCGGTGCCATTTCAAGCGCTGCAATAAAATGATTTTTGTCCCCGTTTCCTCCGGCGTAGGCCTCTCCGAAAAGACCTCCGAGAACAATGATGTCCTTTGTGGAAATAATAGCGGAGCCGGGATATACGTCCCCTAAAACTACGATACTGGATTCTGTTTCCAATACCTGATGATTTTTTAAAGTTCCCCTGTAAAACTGGCCGCTGTTTTCCTCGTCCGCATAATCCTTTAGCTGCTGCACGGCTTTCACGAACTGCTGGTTCTTTTCCTCGTCTTTGCTCACGAGGCATACGATCTCGACGCTGCAGCTTTGTTCGATCGTATCCAATATCCTCATTTCTTCCGCTTCGGAAACCTTTCTGCCTTCTATGGACAACGCCATTTTTGCATTTTTGAAAAAATGGCTGGATTCGTTAAATTTGACGGCAATTTCTTTTATCAGGTCCTCAAAGCCCACGGTATCGTCCAGATAGATGGAAATACCGTTCTGATAACTTTTTAAGACAACCGCATTTTTCACTTTCTGTTCCTCCATACTGTAAACGCTGTCTGTTCACGTCGTTTAATTAGTCTCCTACACCGCTGACTGCCTCAATGTCAGCCGCTTCTCCCGTAACGATCTGTTCTCTCTCTTCCACGCCGCCATAATAATATTTTACGACCTCTTTTGCGATCTGGGCGGCATAATCGGACGTATATCCATATGCCACACGGGCGGAAATTGCGATCTCCGGCGTCTCATAGGGGGCAAACCCGACAAAAACGGCATGAGCCGCACGTCCCTTTTTCTCTTCCGCCGTTCCCGTCTTTCCGGCTACATGAACCGCCGTTTCTTCAAAATATGCCTTCCCTTCGACTACTTTACGCATTCCTGCATGGATTGCGTCCCAATAAGTATCCGGCATTTCGATCTCATTTCGTACTTCCGCGTGGTTTTCGTACAAAATGTCGCCGCTGCTTTCGGCGATATGGTCTATTAATGTAAGATTATAACACGTTCCGCGGTTTGCTACCGCTGTAACATATCGCGCAAGTCCGACAGTGGTATATCCGCTGTTACCCTGACCGATGGCGGATCTGACGGGATCCTGTGTCGAAACCTGCGGTGCGGATTCGTCGATTTCCACCCCCGAAGTTTCCGAAAGGCCATATAGATCGGCATATTCCGCAAGCTTATTTAATCCTGCTTCCGTATTAAAATTGCCGTCCGGCAGCGTTCCTAACCGATAACCGACTTCATAAAAGTAACAGTTGCAGGAACGTTGTATGGCTCCGGTAATATCCAGATTTCCGTGGCTGGAAGGATACACATGGCATCTTGGCGACAAGGGAGTGATCTTGTCGAAAATACCGGTACAGAGAACCTGCGTGGAAAGATCGATCTCGTTTTCCAAAAGCCCAGCGGTGGCGGAAACCATTTTAAAGGTGGAACCGGGTGCGGTCCTCTGCTGTGTGGCATAGTTTAAAAGCGGTCTGGACTCGTCATCCAAAAGCTGCGCAAAGTAATCCGCGTCCACGCCGTTTGCCATCCGGTTGTTGTCATATCCCGGATAAGAAACCATGGCAAGTACTTTTCCGGTTTTGATATCCGTAAGGACGACAGAACCGGAATACGGATCCAATGCGAGCTGAGCGGGGGTGATGTCTAAATTCGTGATCCGGTTGATCAGAAAATTATAAGGGGTAATCGTTCCGTTATAAAGCTTTTCTTCATCCTCTTCGTTCAGGCCGATCATGTTCTGCTCGCAGAGCAGCATACATACCTGCCTTCCGCTTATCACATCCGCTTTGATCATATATTTATAGATCTTTTTATAAAATTCAGAATTATGATCAATCCCTTCTATAATGTAATCTACGATCCGGTCATAAATTTCAACGGAATCAGAATAACGGCTTGACAGCTCCAGTTTTGAGACGTCGATCCAGTTTTGGGAAATAGCATACCGGATATATTCGGAAAGGCTGATCGTCTCTTCTTCCCTCCATGCGATATAAGTGGCATCCGAAACATCCACCTCACTGCTTAAGATAATACCGTTATCGTTCAGCATAGTAGTAATATAGCTTTGATATACCTGATATTCCGTTTCCAGATTTTGATAAGGAGTCTCGTTTTCTATCAGTTCGGCTTTCAGTTTATTTAAAACGTTTTGCTTATATTCTTCGAACTGCAGATAGACCTGTTTTTCCGTTTCTCCGGCGTTTTCATCCGCAAACCGGGTAAAATCAATGACATTGTTATCAAACAGGGCGATATAAACGTCATAGATAGGAATCCGGATCTGATTGCTCTTGGTGTTTTCACCGGGGATAAATTCCTTAATATTGTCGATCTTATTAATTAAAATTCCGGCGATCCGTTGTTCCAAAATGTCATAGATCGCTTTCTGCAGATTTTTGTCTAACGTCAGATAAACGTCTTTTCCGGCTACCGCTTCTACATAATCGCTGCTGTCGATCACTTTCCCCATATTATCCACATAGACCGTTTCGCTCCCCTTGATGCCCTGAAGCGTCAGTTCCATATAAGATTCGATGCCGGATTTTCCTACGATGTCGGACTGGCTGTAATGATGCTGTTCGGAAGGCGCGGCAGAGTGTTCCTTATCCTGTTCCTGCAGGCTGGCGAGTTCTTCCGTAGAGACTTTTCCGGTATATCCGATAATATGGCAGAAATATTCGCTGTCCACATATTTTCTGACCGTATCTTCCGCTATGGAAACGCCCTCCAACGTATTACTGTTTTCCAAAACGACGGCGACCGTTTCTTTGCTGACGTCCGTAGCGACCGTGGTTGCAATATATTTCTGATAACTGTTCAAATTCATGGCATATCGTATGATCAGGATCTTTAACAGCTCGTCCTGCGTATATCCCATACCGACCTGAAAAGAGCTGCTGTCGTCGGGATCCGTATAGTCTCCGATCCCGAATTTGTTCCTTCCTGCCAAAAATGCAACGACTTCCGCCGCCGTCGCCGTTTTTTCACTGTATTCCAGATCTTCCGTATGGGTATGCCCGTAAACGTCCGCAAGAAACCGGAGCAGGCGGCTGCCTTCTGCCGTAAAGGCAAATTCCCCGTCATTGTCGATCACAATATCGAAATCGCTGATCACGGCGTCGCCGTTTTTTTCAATCATTTTGATCAGACGGTATATGGTTTCGTTTAATTGCTCGTTTTTCGTTCTTCCGGAAGACTCGTATACGTCTTCGATGGTCACGGAATATGCCAGTTCGTTATAAGCAAGCAGTTCTCCGTTACGGTCGTAAATATTTCCTCTCGCAGCGGATACCGTCCGCTCTTTTTGTATTTTCAACTGGAAATTATTCAGATAATCCTCTCCGTTTACGATCTGAAGCAAAAAAATACGGTAGACCAGTACGGAACCAAGAGAGAGAAATACGACTGCCATAATAATGATTCTGGAATTAATGCTGCCCAAAAGGCTGTCTTTTATTTTACTAAACAAATTTCTTTGCGCTCCTTTTTTCTTTGGATTCCAAATGATAATTGATCTTCAGGATGACCGGATACAAAAAGATAGTAACGATCAGAGTATACACAACTTCGGGTATGATGATATGCAGAACATAATATCCAAAGTGGAGTCTTCCGCGCAGCAGAAACATAAACAGATAACAGATAAAGCCGTAAATGAAATCGCTGCATGTGATCAGGAACATTGGCATCTTAATATCTTCCGGATAAAACTGCCTTGCGAATTTACCGTTCGTATAACCGATATACATGAATACAAGCGCATAAAACCCGATCACATCCGAAAAAAAGATGTCTACTAAAAGCCCGCAGAAAAATCCGATGATAAGTCCTGTCTTTTCCCCTCTCATAAATCCGAAAGAAGCCGTAAGCACGATAAGCAGATTAGGCACGATGCCGCCGAATGCCAATATGCGGAATACCGTACACTGGAGGACAAAACATATTAATATCAAAACACCTGTTATGATACCGCGTTTCATTTGCTGCCTCTCCTTTCTAAAGATCTGTTAAGCACCCCGGTCATGCCCAAACGGCACGGTTTCCAAAACGTACCTTTCCGGTTTACTCTTCCTCCACAGTCTGTTTTAACTGTGTAATGACCAAAACTTCTTCCAAATGTTCAAAATCCACGGCAGGGGTAAGCCAGCCGGATTTTGTCAGATTGTTGGAGTCTTCGGAAATACTGCTGATATATCCGATCAGGATTCCCGGCAGATATTTGTCGCTGATGGAAGAAGTGACGATCTTGTCTCCTTCTACCACCTTATTTTCTTCGTCGATCAGTTGGATGAAAGAAATGACGCCCTCTTTCATCAGTTCCAAATTACCCGAAACGATCAGATCATCCGAGGTGGACAATACTTTGCCGCTGACGTTGATATTATCCGAAATAATGGAAGTCACTTTTGCCCAGTTTGGTCCTACGTCCACAACGATCCCAACCAGTCCGGAACCGGCCATGACGTTCATATTTTCGGAGATCCCGTCTTCATACCCTTTATCGATCACAAAAGAAGCGTACCAGTTTCCGGCGTCCCTTGCTATGATCCTTGCGCCGATCTTGTCGTACTCATCGTACTGGGAATCCAGCTGATACAGTTCCCGCAGATTATTCAGCTCGTACTTGTCCTGCTGCAGTCCGGTGATCTCTATTGTCAGATCGTCGATCTGCTGTTTTAATTTTTCATTTTCCGCCAACAGATCCCTGATCTCCACAAGCTCTTCTTTTCTGTCGTTCAGCCAGCTTCCGATCTTACTGAGCCCGTCCTGAAAAGGGACTACGACATAACCGGCAACGGTTCCCAAAGGACCGCTGAATATTGTCGTATTAAATGTCAGCACTACAAGCAAAAGACATACTATTGTTAAAATAAAAAGGAGATATTTACTCGGCAAAGTAAATTTCTCTCCTTTTCTCTTCAATACCGGACTCATTTATTTACTCATCCCTTCAATCGCATAAGCTACAGACTTATAATTATCGTCTTTAATGATTTTAGAAAGTCCTACGGCAACGCTTGTGATCGGATCTTCCGCCACATTGACTTTCAGGCCGGTTCCGTTGCTGACAAGCTGTGCCAGATGATTTACCTGTGATGCGCCGCCTGTCAGGTAAATACCGTGGCGGTAAATATCCGCCGCAAGTTCGGGCGGCGTGCGCTCTAAGATCACTTTGATATTATCGATAATAGAGTTAAAATGTTCCTTCATCGCCTCGTCTACAAGATTAGTCGGTATTTCCCTTTCTACCGGAAGCCCTGTTACGATATCCCGGCCGTAAACGACGGCGCCCTTTCCTTCTTTTTCCAGTTCTTTTAAATTCATCTTGATGCTTTCGGCGGTCTTTCCTCCAATGATCAGGCTGTACTCCCGGCGCACTGCCGCACGGATGGAATCGTCGAACTTCAGCCCGCCTACTTTGATCAGCCTGCTCAATACGATACCGCCCAAAGACAATATGGAAATCTCCGTAGTATCGTATCCTACGTTGACTACGAGAACGCCTTGTGAATTTTTTACGTCGATATCAAGGCCGAGGCCGTCCGCTACCGCTTTTTCCACAACCATGATCTTTTTGGCTTTTACGTTGGAATCTTTGATCAGGTCATAAAAGGCTCTTTTTTCCACTTCCGTAACGTCCGTAGGAACCGCCACATAATAATCTGCCGGCTTTGCGTTACCTTTTGAAAGATCGTTCACAAAATACTTGATCAGCGTTTCCATATTTTTAATGTCTGCAATAACGCCGTTGCTGAGCGGATAGGAAATACGGATATTGCTGGGCGCTTTTTCATACATTTCAAAAGCGGAATTTCCATATGCAAAAAGAGTATCTTTGTTCTCAATCGCTATCATGTTCTTTTCTACGATGATATGATCGTCCGTCCTGTTATAGATTTTAATATTATTGGTACCGAGGTCGATACCAAACACGTTATTTGCCAAAATGACAACCCCTTTCTATAGTAAACCTGATTCTTTAAAGCTGATATATTTGCGGTCCCCGATAATGATATGATCGATCAAAGGGATCTCCATAAGTTCTCCCGTCTTAGCCAGCCTCCTTGTGATCTCCATATCCTGCCTGCTGGGCATAGGATCCCCGCTCGGATGATTATGCAATATAATAATGTGCATGGCATGTACTTTTAATGCATATTGAAAAACCTCTCTTGGTGAAAGCAAAGAGGCGTTTGCCGTCCCTATGGATAAAACGGACCGGGAAATCAACTGCGCCTTATTATCCAGACACAACAGAATGACTCTTTCCTTTTCTTCATGCCGCAGTTCTTCCATAAAATAGTCCGCAACCGATTCCGGAGAAGAAAATTTAAGCAACGGTTCTTTTCTTGCTTTTGCCATCCTCATGGAAAGTTCTGCAATGCATTTGATCTTGACCGCTTTCACTTCGCCGATCCCGCGCAACTGCTTCAATTCTTCCACGGAAAGGTGATAAAGCCCTAACAGCCCTTTATGGGGAGAGCCTGCCAGTTCAAGGATCTGCCTGCCCAGTTCTACCGAGTTGCAGTCTTTTGTCCCCGTCCTTAATATAATAGCCAAAAGCTCGGCTTCCGATAAGCTTTCCGGCCCTTGTTTCAAAAATTTTTCGTAGGGAAGCGCTTCTGTTTCCGTATTGCTTTCCGTCGTTCCTTTTTTCATTTATACCCCTTTTGCTACTCTCCGGGCAGACAAAAAACGTATAATTTCTATCTTCAATCTCATAAAAAGCGATAAATAATGAGGGCGATCACAATGCCTGCGATACTGGCTATCGTGATTCTGATCGTTAATGCAAAGGTGATGCACAAAATCCCCAGATCCAGTACAAGCGGACTGGTCAGCCCAAAAGTTTGTCCATAATTTAACCATGTATTCGGAAAAAGGTTTCCGATGAAACCGCCAATCACGATTCCGGCTAAAAGCAATAAAAAGCATGCCCAGTTGTTTTTCCGCATGATACTCCTCCAGTTTAACATAAATGCCTTGCAATGTATATAAAATTTCTTACAATTTATCCGACAAAATACAACAGCCTGGGATTTTGTTTTCTTTTAAGGACTGTACGGTCTTTAATATGCCGAATTTTGCGTGCTGCCAGGTAAGTCCGCCCTGAAAGTATACGGCATAGGGCGGTTTGATCGGCGCGTCTGCTGAAAGTTCGATGGAAGAACCGGAGACGAAAGCGCCCGCCGCCATGATCACTTCGCTGTCATATCCGGGCATGGCCCAAGGTTCCGGCACTACGAAGCCGTCTACCGGAGCTGCCGATTGGATGCCTTTACAAAATGCGATCACCGCTTCTTTGTTTTGAAACTCCACGGCCTGAATAATATCGTGTCTGGACTGGGTGGAGTCAGGAACGACCCGGTAGCCTAACTGCTCATAAATATTGGCGGCGAAGACGGCGCCCTTGAGCGCTCCCGCCGTTACCGTCGGCGCTAAGAACAGCCCCTGATAAAAGGCCCCGAGGACGCCTAAGGAAGCGCCTACTTCTTTCCCGAGGCCGGGAGAAGTGAGTCTGTACGCCGCATTTTCCACACACTCTTTTTTTCCTGCAATGTAGCCGCCGATCGGCGCCAAACCGCCTCCCGGGTTCTTAATGAGAGATCCTACAGCCATATCCGCGCCCACATCCGTAGGCTCGATCCGTTCCACAAATTCTCCGTAACAATTATCTACCATACAGAGAACATCGGGTTTGATATTTTTGATAAAAGCGATGAGTTCACCGATTTTTTCCACGGAAAGGGTGGGGCGCGTCTGATAGCCTTTCGAACGTTGTATCGTTACAAGTTTTGTTTTTTCGTTGACGGCCTTTTGGATCTTTTCATAATCAAAACTGCCGTCCTCCAACAGGTCTACCTGCCTGTAAGAGATCCCGTATTCTTTTAACGAGCCTTTGGACTCCCGTATACCGATGACCTCTTCCAAGGTATCATAAGGCTTTCCCACCGGAGAAAGCAGCTCGTCTCCGGGGCGCAGGTTGCTCATCAGGGCTAACGCCAGAGCGTGGGTGCCGCAGGTGATCTGCGGCCTTACCAGCGCGTCTTCCGTATGGAAAATGTTGGCATAGACCGCTTCTAAAGTATCCCTGCCTATATCCCCGTAACCGTATCCTGTCGTCCCAAGCAGGCAGGCTTCGCTTACCTTTGCCTCCTGCATGGCTTTTAATACCTTTAACTGGTTATATTCGGCTGTTTCGTCTATCTGCCTGAAACGCTCTGCAAGACGTTCCAACACTGCTTCTCCGAAAGCGCAGACATCGTCGGAGATTCCCATTTCTTTATATAAACGTTTTGTTTCGGTATCCATATGTTTCTCCTGTTTTAACTTATCAAATATACCATTATTTAACAAAAATTACAATCCTTTCTGTGTTCCCATCTGTCTATAATATAAGCGAGGATTTCTTCTTCGTCGTATCCGAAAGCGCCTTTTTCCACCCAGATCACGTCTTTTTCTCTTTTAAACCATGTGATCTGGCGTTTGGCAAAATGTCTGGTATCCCGTTTGATCAGATAAACCGCCTCTTCCAAACCGATCTCTCCGTTCAAAAAACGTAACAGTTCTTTATAACCGAGTCCCTGCATGGAAACGAGGTTTTTGTCAAATCCCGCTTCTTTTAAACTGTTTACTTCCGCAAGAAGCCCTTCGGAAAGCATATCGTCAACCCGCCTGTCAATTCTTTCGTACAGTTTCTTTCTGTCGTCGTTCAGGACAAAATAGCAGGAATCATAGGCGGAGAGCTTTTGCCGTTCCGTTTCGTTATGTTCTGATATCTTTTTTCCTGTAAGAAAATAAAATTCCAAGGCCCGCACCACTCTTTTTTTATTGTTGGCATGAATAGCCTGCGCTGAGGCCTCGTCTGCTTTTCTAAGCATATGGTGCAGATATTGCGCCCCCTTTTTATCGTAAAGGCGTTCCAGTCTTGTCCTGAGCTTAGTATTTTCTTCATTTTCGGTAAAATCAATGTCGTAAAGCACAGCCTGAATATAAAATCCGGTGCCGCCTGTTAAGATCGGAATATGTCCCCTGTCCGTGATCTCACGGATACATTGTGTTACCCTGTTTTTGAAGATCACTACGTTAAATTCTTCGTCAGGCTCCAATATGTCCAGCATGTGGTGCCTGACGCCTTCCATCTGTGCGGGCCGTATTTTGGCCGAACCGATATCCATATGTTTATATACCTGCATGGAATCGGCGGAGATGATCTCTGCGCCGAGATGTTTGGCCAGCCGGATGGAAAGATGGGTCTTTCCTACCGCAGTAGGTCCGGCCAGTACGATCAAAGGCAATTTTTCCGCCATGTTTTCTCCGTTTCCGCGCCGTTATTTGCGCATATCAAGTTTTGTCTGCACGGTTTGTTCCGTTTAGTGGCGTCCGCGCAGTTTTAAGGTTCTGTCTCATTTTTTCAGACGATTCGTTTAAACTTTTTTTCCAGTTCATATTTGGTCATGGCGATCAGCGTAGGCCTGCCATGGGGACAATGATAAGGATTATCGAGGGTCAGAAGCTGATCGATCAGCGCCTCCGCCTCTGCAGCGTTCATGCGCATATTTCCTTTTACGGCGGCTTTACAGGACATGGAGGCGATTTTTTCTTCTATGACGGAAACGGTTCCCCTGACCGGACCTGACATAAGTTCGTCCATGATTTCTTCAAACAGTTCTTTTTCATTACATCCGTACAGGTCGGCAGGAACCGCTCTGATGGCATATTCGTTTCCGCCGAAACTTTCTATTTCAAATCCGAGCCGTTCAAAGACCGATGCATATTCCAAATACAGATTTTCCTGTCTGCCGCCCAGCGTGACGATGAGCGGCGGGTTGATCAATTGGGAAACAATCTCCTTTTTCCTGAGAGCGGCAATCAATTTTTCATATTTTACCTTTTCGTGGGCCGCATGCTGATCCATGATAAGAAGCTGGTCCTGATAGCCGATCAGCCAATAGGTATCAAAGATCTGCCCCAAGATATTGTATCCGGCCTTTGCCTCTTTCGTCAGTATCTTTTCCTCAAACAGTTCCATCTGAAAAGGCTCTTTTGTGACACCAGTGTCATTTTGGGGATTTGGATTTGCAGGCAAATTTTCATTCTCGTCAGATTTCTCCTTTTTCCCCTCTCCTATGACACGGCTCCAAACCGGATTTTGCATGAAGTCTTGCATTTTTTGTTCTTTTGCACGGTATTCCATGCTTTCCGCTACTTTGCTCTCCCGCAGTCTTTTTTCTTCAAACGGTTCGGGGACGTCTTTTTTTACCGGTTCTATATCTTGTGGTTCCGCAGCCAATACCACTTCCGGAATCATTTCTTTTTGGGAAAGAGCCCCGGCTATGGCCTTGGCGGTAAAATCAAAAAAGGCGGCTCCGTTTGTAAAGCGGATATCCATTTTTGTGGGGTGGACGTTTACGTCTATCGTCTCCGTATCCAAATCAAAATGCAGTACCGTAAAAGGATATTTATGCTGCATCAGATACCCTTTGTATCCTTCTTCGATGGCCTTGGAAACCAGCCCGCTTTTGACGAAACGTCGGTTGACAAAATAGTTTTCGTAATTGCGGTTTGCCCTGTTTATCGTAGGTTTTCCAAGAAATCCCATGATTTTCATACCCGGTCCTTCGCAGGAAAGAGGGAGTACTTCCCCCGCAATGTCCCTTCCGTAGATCCGGTAAATGATCTCCTTTAAATCGCCGCTTCCCGTCGTATGGAACCGGATCTGTCCGTTTATGATATATTTAAAAGATATGTCCGGATGGGAAAGGGCCATATGCTCCATCAGATCCGAAACATATCCGCCTTCCGTCGCCGGCTGTTTTAAAAATTTACGGCGTACAGGAGTATTAAAAAACAGATTTCTTACGATGATCGTCGTACCCTCCGGCGCGCCGACCTCCTCGGTCTCCTTATTGTCCGCGCCTTCAAGCAAAAGACGTACGCCGAGCAGGGATTCTTTCGTCTTAGTGATCATCTCTACTTTCGCCACGGCGGCGATACTTGACAGAGCTTCCCCTCTGAAGCCCAGACTGGAGATCCTTGACAGATCCGATATGTTCCTGATCTTGCTGGTAGCATGTCTGACAAACGCGTTATCTACCTGCGTTTTATCTATGCCGCAGCCGTTATCCGTAATGCGGATCATGGAGATCCCGCCGTCTTTGATCTCAACGGTAACGGAATCCGCGCCGGCATCCATAGAATTTTCCACCAATTCTTTCACTACGCTTGAAGGACGTTCCACTACCTCTCCCGCCGCGATCTTATCGATCGTATCATGATCTAAAAGTTGAATCTTTTGCATGTTTTAGTCCTGCCCCTTCCAACGGTTCTTCAGCTTATTCTGTAGGCGATACAGTACATTTAGCGCGTCAAGCGGCGTTAAATTAGAGATATCAATGTTATTTAACTCTTCCAAGACGTCTTCGTCCTTTACAGTATCAAACAAAGACATCTGTTTCAGATCTACTTCATCCAGCTTTTTAACAGGTTTTCTGTTTTCGCTTTTGACGTCCACTACGATACTTTGTACTTTTTCCGTAATATCGTTATCGCTGAGCTGTTCTACGATCTCTTTTGCCCTGTCGATGACCATATCCGGAACGCCGGCAAGCTTTGCTACCTGTATCCCGTAACTTTTATCCGCACCGCCCTTGACGATCTTTCGCAAAAATACAATATCTTCGCCTTTTTCTTTTACCGCAATGCAATAGTTATTCACATTGTTCATTTTCCCTTCCAATTCGGTCAGTTCATGATAATGCGTGGCAAATAGAGTCTTGGCGCCGAGCAGTTTTCTGTTGCTGATATGTTCAATGACGGCCCATGCTATGCTGAGTCCGTCAAAAGTAGATGTTCCCCTGCCGATCTCATCCAGTATAAGCAGGCTTTTTGAAGTGGCGTTCCGCAAAATATTGGCTACTTCGTTCATTTCTACCATAAAAGTGCTTTGGCCGCTGGCAAGGTCGTCCGAAGCGCCCACACGGGTAAAGATACGGTCTACAATACCGATATCCGCCGACTTGGCGGGAACAAAGGAACCGATCTGGGCCATCAGTACGATTAATGCCGTCTGCCGCATATAAGTGGATTTTCCGGCCATATTGGGTCCGGTAATGATGGCGATGCAGTGGTTTGCATTATCCAGAAAAGTATCGTTTCTGATAAACATATCTTCTGACAACATATGTTCCACAACGGGATGCCGGCCCTCCTTTATGTGAATAACGCCCTTTTCGTTTAAGGCGGGACGCACATAGTGATTGCGTTCGGCCACCAGAGAAAGCGAGGCAAATACGTCTAATTTTGCAACAGCTTTTGCCGTTGCCTGTATCCTTTCCACTTCCATGGCGATGGAATCCCGGATCTTGCAGAACATCTCATATTCCAGCGTATAGAGTTTGTCTTCCGCATTCAGGATCGTATCTTCTAATTCCTTCAGACGGGGAGTGGTATATCGTTCTGCATTGGCAAGAGTCTGCTTTCTGATATAATCTTCCGGGACAAGGTCTTTGTAAGAATTTGTCACTTCAAAATAATAGCCGAACACCTTGTTATATTTGATCCGCAGATTCTTGATTCCTGTCCGTTCCCGGTCGCTTTCTTCCAACTGTGCAAGCCAGCTTTTTCCTTCCGTTTTGGCATGACGCAGCTTGTCGATATTGGCATCGAAGCCTTCTTTTATAAAACCGCCGTCCCTAATGGATATAGGGGGTTCTTCTATGATGGAAGAATCGATCAAATGGAAAATATCCTCCAATCCGTCTATCCCGTTATCAATCTCTTTTAACAGTTCTTTTCCGAAACCTTTCAATACCGTTTTGATATGGGGCAGCATCAAAAGGGAATTGCGGAAAGCCACCAGATCCCTTGGATTTGCGGTTTTATAGCTCACCCTTCCGAGCAGCCTTTCCAGATCGTAGATGGGCGTTAAATATTCCCTGATCTCATCTCTGGAAACGGTGTCCTTACACAGCTCCGCAACGGCATCCAGCCGCTTTTCCATTTCTCCTTTATCGATCAGCGGCTGTTCGATGTAACTTCGGAGCGTCCTTGCTCCCATTGCCGTTTTTGTTTTATCCAGCACCCAGAGGAGCGAACCCCTTTTCTGTTTTTCCCTTAAGGTTTCCGTCAATTCTAAATTCCGTCTTGTAGAACTGTCAAGCATCATATATTTACTCGTCAGGTAGGGATACAGATGAGTAAAGTGGCCGAGAGAGTTTTTTTGCGTTTCGTATAAATATTGCAAAAGGACTCCCGCTGCGATCGTACCCGTAGGGAAATCGTCGATACCAAGCCCTGTGAGTACGGACACTTTAAAATGCTTCATCAGGCATTTTTTACAGGCCTCTTCATCAAAATAGTGAGGTTCCAAAGAATACACGGTGATCCCAAGACGGTGCTTTAGATCGTTTAGATCGATGCCGCTTACTAAAAAAGCATCGTTGCTGATGATCTCGGAGGGCGCGTATTTATTGACTTCGTCCAAAAGCCTTCTGCTGTCTTCCACCTCCGTCACATAGTAATCTCCGGTCGTTACATCCGCTATGGAAATGCCGATTTTTTCCGTAAAATAAGCGACTGACATTAAAAAGTTGTTCTTTCCTTCTTCCAGCGCCTGCGTATTTAGGTTTGTACCCGGTGTTACGATTCTTACGACTTCCCTTTTTACGATCCCCTTGGCTTCTTTGGGATTTTCTATCTGTTCGCAGACCGCTATTTTATAACCCTTTTGGACAAGTTTATTTAAATATCCTTCAACGGCATGGTAAGGAACGCCGCACATCGGCGCCTTTTCTTCCTGACCGCAGTTTTTGCCGGTCAGCGTGATCTCCAGTTCCTTCGATGCGGTCAGCGCATCTTCATAAAACATTTCGTAAAAGTCTCCCAGTCTGTAGAATAAAATACAATCCTGATAGTCCTTTTTCGTTTCCATATATTGCTGCATCATTGGAGTTAATTCAGCCACTTTTTCTCTCCTGTTACAGACGGTTTCCGTACTGTTTTCGTTTATTTTTTACTTTTGTGAAATGCTCACGGCCTTTGAAGGTCTTCCGCCCGTTTCAGCGCGTCGTCTATATGGACGCACATATTCTCTTTCCCGATCTTTTTGTCAAAGCCCGCTTTCTGCATCACATGAAGCGGTTGTTCATTCACATGGGAAAGTATGATCCTGATGTTTCTCTTTTCGCATTTTTCATAAAGTTCTTCCAAAGAATGCATTGCCGTCGCATCAATGGCGCTTACGCTCCTCATTCTTAAAATCAGGCAGGTATCCTGTTCATCGAGCGTGATCCCTAAGATCTTATTGGCAGCCGCAAAGAACATGGGACCGCTGATCTCGTAAACATGGGTATGAGCCGGTACCTGCCTTAAAGACAGGCTATCCGGATCGTCCTCTTCATCTACATATTTCCAGCCTTCCACTTCCGTGACTTCGCTCATCCGTTTCATAAAGAGAATGGCGGCAAGTAAGATCCCTGCCTCGATCGCTACTACCAGATCAAAGACCACCGTTAAGATAAAAGTGATCACCAGTACAATGATATCACTTTTAGGCGCGGTTTTACAAAGATGAACAAATTTCCGCCATTCACACATATTGTAGGCAACCATGAAAAGGATCGCCGCAATGGCGGGCATGGGGATCAGCGCCGCATAAGGCATCAGAACTACAAGGATCAGGAGCAAGGTAACGGAATGTACCATACCGGCAACGGGGGTACGGCCGCCGTTCTTTACATTTGCGGCCGTTCTTGCGATGGCACCGGTGGCAGGGATGCCGCCGAATAAAGCGGAGGTGATATTGCCTGCGCCCTGTGCGATCAGTTCCATATTGGAGCGGTGCCGGCTGTTGACCATACTGTCCGCCACCACGCAGGAAAGTAAAGATTCGATAGCGGCAAGGATGGCGATCGTAAAAGCGTCGGGAAGTACGTTTTTCACTGTGGCCAAAGAAAAGGCCGGCAGGGAAAAAGCAGGCAGTTTATTGGAGATCTCATACAGATCCCCGATCGTATTGACGTTCATGCGCAGTCCTTTTACCATAGCGATCCCCACCAGCACCGCGATCAGGGACGGAGGGATCTTTTTAAAAAACATGGGCCAAAAGATCAAAATAGCCAGACAGACTGCGCCTACCAGCGCGGCTTCCCAATTGAACGTATGTATAAAGGTAAATACCGCTTTTAGTTTATCCATGGTTTCGATCAGCGGTTCTTCGGTAACAATATGAAGGCCTAAAAAATCTTTGATCTGCCCTACGAGGATCGTTACGGCAATGCCGGAAGTGAATCCCGTGGTGATCGTATAGGGAATAAATTTGATCAGATTACCGAGACGTAAAAATCCCATGACAATCAGGATCGCGCCGGCAAGAAGGGTGGCGATGATCAGACCGTCCATGCCGTTTTTGGCTACGATTCCCGCTACGATCGTGGCAAAAGCCGCCGTAGGCCCTGCGATCTGTACCCGGCTCCCGCCCAGAAAGGAGATCACAAATCCTGCAGTGATCGCCGTATAAATTCCCTTTTCCGGCGTCACTCCCGACGCCAGCGCCAAGGCGATAGACAACGGCAGCGCTATGATCGCCACAATAATGCCTGCGACCACATCTTTCACAAACTGTTCCTTTGTATATGTTTTCATAACGGAAAACAACTTCGGTTTTAATTTTTCCATAACAGCCTCCAATAATTTCGTTTTATCTAATTTTTCCCTTCTACCATAGTCCCGATATAATAGAACCCATGGCATTCCTCTAACCGCACTGTTACCAATTTCCCGAGCAGCGTATCGTCTCCCTTAAAATGCACCAGAATATTGTTGGAAAGCCGTCCTGTCATCAAGGTAGGATCCTGCTCGTTTTTTTCCTCGACAAGCGCCTCCATCGTCTTTCCCTGCAGCATGGCCGCCCGCTTTTTAGCCGTCTTCTGGACCGTGTCGAGCAATCTGTCAAAACCTTCTTTTACTACGTCTTCCGGTACCTGGTTTTCCATCGCAGCGGCAGGAGTGCCTGTTCTTTTCGAATAAATAAAGGTGAAGGCATTATCGTATTCTACCTGTTTTACTACGTCGATGGTATGATCCACATCTTCCGGCGTTTCCCCCGGAAATCCTACGATAATATCCGTTGTAATGGAAATATCGGGAATTTCCTTTCTGATTTTTTCCGCCAGAGCAAGATACTGCTCTTTGGTATATTTCCGGTTCATAGCAGTCAGTATTTTTGTGGAACCGGACTGCAAAGGGAGATGGAGATGCCTGCAGATTTTTTTCGAATGCTTCATTACTTCTATCAGTTCGTCGGACAGATCTTTCGGATGGGAGGTCATAAAACGTATTCTTTTTATGCCTTCTATTTTTTCTATTTCTTTTAAAAGCCCGGCAAAACTCATAGGCTCGTCTAAATTTTTACCGTAGGAATTTACATTCTGCCCAAGCAGCATGATCTCTACTACGCCGTCTGCCGCAAGAGCCTCTGCTTCCCTTATAATGTCTTTCGGGGATCTGCTCCGTTCTCTTCCCCGCACATAAGGAACGATACAGTAACTGCAGAAATTGTTGCAGCCGAACATGATATTGACGCCGGACTTAAAAGGAAATTTCCGTTTGGCAGGCAGTTTTTCCACAATCTGATCCGTATTCTCCCAAATATCGATGATCATGCCGTGATCCTCAAGAGCGGCGTAAAGAAGTTCTGCAAATTTATAAATATTATGGGTTCCGAAAATCAGGTCCACAAAGCGATAACTGGTTTTTATCTTTTCGATCGCCGCCGTTTCCTGCATCATACAGCCGCAGAGCGCAATCTTCATAGAAGGATTTTTTCGTTTCAGGCCGTTTAACACACCCAGCCTTCCGTAGACACGCTGGTTTGCATTGTCCCGTACCGTACAGGTATTATAAAGTACAAAATCCGCTTCTTCCGAGTCCGCCGTCCGGTAACCTGCCGCCTCCAGGATCCCGGTCAATTTTTCCGAGTCCTTTGCGTTCATCTGACAGCCGAAGGTTTGAATAAATGCGGACGGCGGACGGCCGTTCTTCTTTTCAAAATCCTTTACCCACTCCCTACACTTTGCCATAAAATAATATTGCCTTGCCGGTTCCTCTCCGGGGGGCTCCATACATAAATTTATCTGATCTAAGTCTAATTCATTCAACATTTTCTGCCTTTTCCTTTTTGTAATATATCGGATATAAAAAATTCTTCTGCATTATGACTCCGGCCGTTCCGCTTCTTTTGCATAAATCCGGACAAGTTTACATAAAATCTTCACAATCGTTTCCATCGACTGGATACAGATATATTCATATTTTCCATGGAAATTATGTCCGCCAGTGCAAAGATTCGGACAGGGAAGACCCATAAAGGAAAGCCTTGCGCCGTCCGTTCCGCCTCTGATCGGTACGATAATGGGAGTAACCGAAAGCTCTTCCATCGCCCGCTTTGCATTTTCAACCAAATGCATATGCGGTTCGATTTTTTCCCGCATATTATAATAAGAATCTTTTAAAGTAACTTCTATCGTCCCTTTGCCGTATTTCTGGTTGATAAAATCCGCGGCGGCAAGGAATGTTTTCTTCTTTGCTTCAAATCCGGTTTTATCAAAATCACGGATAATGTAGTGCGCGACTGCTTTTTCCACGTCGCCTTCTAAAGATTCCAAATGAAAAAAGCCTTCATACCCTTCCGTATACATGGGATTTTCCTGCACAGGAAGAAGCCCTTGAAATTCAAACGCCAGTAAAAGCGCATTCTTCATTTTATTTTTGGAGTCTCCCGGATGTACGCTCAAACCGTTTACAGTCAGTTTCGCGCCTGCAGCATTGAAGTTTTCATATTCCAGCTCTCCTAATCTGCCGCCGTCCACCGTATATGCAAAATCCGCCCCGAAACGTTCCACGTCAAAATGGTCTACGCCGGCCCCAATCTCTTCGTCCGGCGTAAAAGCGATCCGGATCTTACCGTGTTCGATCTCCGGATGGGTTAAAAGATATGACGCCAGCGTCATGATCTCGCTGACGCCCGCTTTATCGTCTGCACCAAGCAGAGTAAGGCCGTCCGTTACGATCAGATCCTTTCCGGTATATTCCAGTATTTCAGGAAATGCTGCAACGGACAATACAATATCCTGCTCTTCATTTAGCAGGATATCCTTCCCGTCATAACAGGTTACGATCCGGGGATTTACCTTTTCGCCGCTGAAGGCGGGCGCGGTATCCATATGTGCGATCAATCCGATCACCGGCGTCTCCCGGTCCGCCGTAGACGGTACCGTTGCATAGACGTAACAATAAGTTTCGTCATAAAACACGTCCGCCGCTCCCATCTGCGTTAATTCCTCTGTAAGAAGACGCGCTAAGGCTCGCTGTTTATCCGTACTTGGAAAACGCGGCTCAGACCCCGGCGTTTCTTTAGACTGGGTATCTATTTTAACATATCTTAAAAACCTTTCTACTACTTCCGACATTCTATCCTCCGTTCCTGTCAGGCTCCTTGTCCGGGGCCTGACATTTCTATTTCAGTACTATCGTCAGAGTATGTCTGAAACACACTCTAGGGTTCCTCTTTTACACGGTAACAATAACTATTCCCCCGTTTTCCGTTTTGCTCGATTACTCCCACATATTTCAAAATATGCACTACGATCTGGGAAAGCCTTAACGGGATCTTTGCCGCTTTCGCAAAGTCCTTTGTTGTGAATCCGTCCTCCAATTCATAGGGTACAAAGCGCAGATAGTCTTCCGTTCTGTCAATGTCCACCTCGTCGACAAGAGCGACCGGAATGCGGTCATAGCGGCACGATCCTTTTTTCTTATCCTTGCTCCAGCCGTTTAACAGCCTGAACTCTTCGATATCGAGCAAAACAAAACGAAACCGTATATTTTTATCCTTCAGGAAGTTTTTGATCTTATACAGTTCGATAAAAGCGGTATAGACGTTTCCTGTCACCGGTGATTTCCGTTTGTTTGACAGTTCCCCTGTTTCTTCGTCGATCCATATGAGCCATTTTTTATAAGGAATCGGATAAACGATAGTTACCGGGTATAAAGGCAGAAACGTTTCCAGTTTTTTCCGCATCTTATTAAACTGCCTTGTCTGGATCTCAACGATCTCCGTTCCGGTATAAATATCCGCCACATAATTTTCAATCGGGATCTCATGCATATCTTCGTCAGGGGCATAGGCGTTTTTTAAAACGGCATGTAGCGTTTTCTCGCTAAGAGTTCCGATTCCCTGCCGTACCCTCTCGTTCCCCACGATCTTTTCCCTTGCCTGTTCAAATGTTTCCTTTGTCATTGTTTTTTCAACCCAAACCGTTTTATCTGATCTGCCCGTTTCCGTCGACCGTATATTTATAGGTAGTAAGTTCTTTTAGTCCCATGGGGCCTCTTGCGTGGAGTTTTTGTGTACTGATGCCAATCTCCGCGCCAAACCCGAACTCAAATCCGTCCGTAAATCTTGTTGAGGCGTTCACATATACGCAGGCTGCGTCCACCCCTTCTTTAAACAGCTTCGCATGGGCTTCGTTTTCCGTAATGATTGCCTCCGAATGCCTTGTGCCGTAACGGTTAATATGGGCGACAGCTTCTTCTACGCCGGCCACCGTTTTGATGGAAATAATGTAATCCAGATATTCCGTTCCATAATCCTCAGGAGAGGCCAAAATACAGTCTTCCAGTACATCGCATACCGCTTCGTCTCCCCGCATTTCCACATGATTTTCCCTAAGCGCTTTCGCTAAAACCGGTAAAAAGGCTTCTTTTATCTTTTCGTGTATTACTAAGGATTCGCACGCATTGCATACTCCGATCCGCTGGGTTTTTGCATTAATAATGATAGGAACCGCTTTTTCAAAATCGGCGGCATCGTCTACATAGATATGGCAGTTTCCCGTACCTGTCTCGATAACGGGAACCGTACTGTTTTCTACCACGGCTCGTATCAGCCCGGCGCTTCCTCTTGGGATCAGTACGTCCAAATACTGATTCAGTTTCATAAATTCTGCCGTGGTCTTTCTGTCCGTATCGGTGATAAGCTGCAAAGCGTCCTCTGTAACAGACATCGTTTTCAGCGCTTCCCTGATGATCCTTGTAATTTCCGTATTAGAATGGATCGCGTCGCTGCCGCCTTTTAAGATGACTGCATTTCCCGTTTTGAAGCAAAGTCCGAAAGCATCCGCCGTCACATTCGGTCTGGATTCATAAATGATCCCGATCACGCCGAGGGGAACTCTGACCTTACTGATTTTCAATCCGTTGGGACGTTCAAAAGATTCTATCGTTTCCTGCAGGCAGTCAGGCAATCCGGCAATGCTCCTAAGCCCTTCCGCCATATCCGCGATCCGTTCCTTGGAAAGCCGCAGACGGTCCAGCATTCCCGGATGCATTCCCTTTTCTTCCCCGTTTTTGATGTCTATGGCGTTGGCAGCCAATATGTTACTGCTTTCCCGTACTAAAAGATCCGCCGCTGCAAGAAGAGCCTGCTCTTTTTTTTCTCCTGCAAGAGATTGTAAGCTGTATTTTGCCGTCTCCGCTCTTTTTCCCATTTCCGTTATGTTCATATGTCCCCCCCTTATGCGCTTCAACGCATATACCAATCAATATTTCTTATTTCTCATCGTGCCGCTTTACACACTTATCCTGATTCAGGACAGCATTTTCAGTAATAAGAAGATCCGGCAGGATATCAAACTCTTCTGCAGGAACTTCCTCTACAATCTGGCATTCGAAACACACTGCCGCAATCTGATCCGGCCTGAAATCTGCCAGATATCTGTCATAAAAGCCGCTGCCATATCCGATCCGCCGTCTGTTTCCATCAAAAGCCACTCCCGGCATCAACATAAAAATTTTTGGCGGTTTTTCCGATCTTATCCTGTTTTTATCAAACCGCTCCCCTGCCGTGGACGGTTCCGGAATCTTTTTATAGCCTTCTTTTAAATCTTCTCTCTTTGTAAAACGGTAAAATTCCATGGTGCTGTCTGCCTGTGATACCGGACAGTATACTTTTTTACCGTCCTTTACCGCCTGTTCCAAAAAAGGAAGGGTATCGATCTCGCTGCCGTATCCTACGAATCCGAGAACCACATCCGCACGGATATATCCGGGAAGTCCCAGCAGTTTTCCAATAATCCGTTGCTTTGCAAAGAGCCTTTTATCTAAAGGCATCTGTTCCCTCAACGCAAGGACCCGTTTCCTAATGAGTGCCTTTGTCTCCATGCTTTTCTCCCAGATTGACGATGGTGCCATCCTCGTTTTGAATAGAAATTTGATTGAGCTGTCCCCGTAAATTGGCGCGCACGTTTGCCACATATTCGCTTCGGAGAGCTGCCTGCTCCTTTTTCTCTTCTTCTGTCAGCCCTTCCGCCTGTGATTTATGATATAATGCATTGATCCGTTTTACTTTTTCTTCAAATGTCATAGCGATTTTATCGGTTCAGCCCCTCTACAAATTCCGGCAAATCAAAGCCCTCGTCGGGATTTTTTAAAAAGAGCGTTCCGATACTTTCTCCTTCCAAAATTTTATGTATGACGCGAAGGTCCCGGCTGTTGGCAATGACCATATCCGTATCGGATTTGGTAGCAATGACTGCCGCCTGCAGCTTCGTATTCATACCGCCTGTTCCTACGCTGCTTCCCGTGCTCTTCTTTCCCATGTGCATCAGTTCCTCGGTAAGGCAGGGAACGGTTTCAATAAATGCCGCATCGGGATTGGTGCGGGGATCGTCGGTATATAAACCGTCTATATCGGATAAGAGGATCAGCAGATCGGCGTCCACTAACGCTGCCACTATAGCGGAAAGCGTATCATTGTCCCCAATTTCGATCTCATAAGTAGCTACCGTATCGTTTTCATTTACGATCGGGATCACACCCAGATTGAAAAGCTCTGAAAAGGTGTTGTGGGCATTATAACGGTTCAAGTTATCCACGATCGTATTTTTTGTCATCAGGATCTGCGCCGTCACTTGATTGTATTCCCCAAAGAGCTTTTGATAAGTCATCATCAGTCTTGCCTGTCCCACCGCGGCGCATGCCTGCTTGACGGCGATCGTGCTTTCGGTCTTTTCTTCGGTATTTTTCAGATGCACAGCCTTTCTTCCGGCGGCAATGGCGCCCGAACTTACCAATACCACGTCTTTTCCCTGATTTCGTATATCGCACAGTTCCCTGACTAACAGTTCCAATTTGATATAGTCCAGATCCCCTGTCTGTGCGTGCTGTAAGGAGGAAGAACCTATTTTTATCACGATTCTCTTTTTATCCTTCATCATTTCCCGTAAAGCGTCCACTTCTGTCCCTCCTCAAATATCTTTAGTCTGCCTTAGTATACAATGGTTTGTACCGGCTTGCAATGCTTTCCGCGATTTTCATGCCGTCCATCGCCGCGGAAGTAATGCCTCCCGCATATCCCGCGCCTTCGCCGCAAGGGTATAATCCCCGTATCTTGGACTGGTTCGTTTCATCCCTTGGAATGCGTACCGGAGAGGAAGTCCGGCTCTCGATCCCGTCGATCAAAACATGATCGTCCGCAAATCCGGGGATCACTCTGTCAAACTGCTCCATCCCTTCTATGAAAGCGGCGTTCAACTGTCCGGGCAGGATGCCGGATACCTTTGTATAAGTAAATCCTCCTTTGATTTGCGGTTCAAACCCGTCTTGGAAAAAAGAAACCGTTTCTGTATCCGAAGGAACGTTTCCCGTTTCCCTTTTTCCTAATATGTCTTCTTTAAAATCCCCGAAACGTTCTACCGGAATATTTCCGTTTCCTGCAAGAAATGCTTTCTCTTCTATTTTACGCTGGAAAGCGATTCCTGCAAGAGGTCCCGCTGCGCCGTAATCTTCGGGCGTGACGGAAACAATAATGGCGCTGTTTGCGTTTTTCCCGTTTCGCCCGCTGTAGCTCATCCCGTTTACGGCAAGTTTTCCTTCCTCCGACGAAGCGTTGACTACAAACCCGCCGGGACACATACAGAAAGAATATACCCCTCTGTCATTTGACGTTTTTGCCGTCAGCTTATAAGAGGCGGCGGGAAGCAGATCCCCTTTATCCCTGCCGTATTGTGCGGTATCGATCAATGCCTGCGGATGCTCTACCCGGAAACCTACTGCAAAAGATTTTGCCTCCATCGGCACGCCACGCTGCAGCAGCGTTTCAAGCGTATCCCTTGCCGAATGCCCTATGGCAAGTACCGCAGTATCGCATTCCAAACGGTAGGTTTGCCCTTTCTCATCCTTTACGAGCAGCCCGTACAGGCGGTTCTTCTCAATTTCAAAGTCTATTGCCTGATTTTGAAACCGGAATTCCCCGCCCCATGCTTTGATCCGTTCCCGCATATTTTTAACCACATCGATCAGGATGTCCGTCCCGATATGGGGTTTCCCCTCATACAATATCTTTTCGGGAGCGCCGTTTTGGACGAAAACGGACAATACATATCCGTTTCTTCCGTCTTTATCTTTGACTAAAGTGTTCAGCTTGCCGTCGGAAAAAGTGCCGGCCCCTCCTTCTCCGAACTGCACGTTAGAGCCGGGATCAAAAGCGCCCTTTTCCCAAAACGCCTCTACGTCTTTTTTTCTTGTATCCACATCCCGTCCCCGTTCCAATATCAGGGGTCTATAACCGTGTTCCGCAAGCAGATAAGCGCAAAACAGCCCTGCCGGCCCGCTGCCGATGATAACGGGGCGATGCGCCGCTGTTTTTTCACCGGCTGCCTTCCATTGATATGCTTCTTTTACTACAATCGACACTTGACTGTTTCCCGCTTTTTTTACAAGCCGTTCTTCCTTTTTTGCTTCTGCCTCCGCTGTGATACTGTAAAAAATGTCCGGCTTTTTTCTCGCGTCTATAGAACGCTTTACGATCCGGTAAGAAAGAATGGCATTCCTGTCCGTCTTTAAGATATGGCAAATTTTTTTACATAACATTTCTTCCGTATAATCGAGTGGAAGTCTGATCTGATTGATTCGTATCATGTTAACACCCATCCGCCTGTTTTTTACTTTTCTTTTTTTGAAGCATTTTCTCCGGCAATATGGCCTGAAGTCCACGCCCATTGTAAATTATACCCGCCGCATCTTCCGTCGATATCCAAAAGCTCTCCTGCAAAAAAGAGCCCGGGGATTATCGTAGATTCCAGTGTTTCCGTTACTTCTTCCATGGATACGCCGCCCGCGCAGACTTGCGCATTTTCAAAAGGATTGCATTCGGAAATCTGTGTTTCCAAATTCCTGAGAAGAGAATAAACCTTTTCCCACTTTTTACGGTTTTCTTCGCCAATCTTTTCGTCGGATCTCAATCCGGCCAGTTTGATAAGAAGCTGCAGGATCTTTTTATTCGTAATGCCTAAGAAGAACTCTTCTGCCTTTTGTCCTTTTTTCGTTTCATATCTGTTATGTATCAACCGATCATATGCTTCTTTTGAAATGCAGGGAAGAAAGTCCATAGAAACGGCCACATTCCTTTTCTCTGATAGGGCTTTTGCCGCATAACGGCTGAATTGGAACACGGGGATGCCGGAGATTCCATAATCTGTCAACTGTAACTCTCCCCGCTCATAAGCTTCTTTTTTCCCGTCCAGATACAACGTCAGCCCGCATTCCGTCCTTACTCCTGCAAGCTGCTTAAAAAAGGATTCCCGGCACCGAAGCTGGACCAGCGCCGGAACAGGTTCAAGAACAGAATGTCCCAGTGAGGCAGACAAAAGATAACCGCTGCCAGAGACAGTTCCTTTCGGACCCGCTTTGCTTCCGCAAGCTAAGATAATGCGGTCGTAGGTTTCTTTTCCCTCTTTCGTCTCTACGGTGAAACGCCCGTCTTTCTTTTGCAGTTTTTTGACCTCCGCCCCAACCTTACTCCTGACGCCTTCCCTGTCGCATGTAAGCCGTAACAGGTCCGAAACCGTGGACGCCTGTTCGCTGTAAGGGTATAGATAGCCGTTTTTATTTTTGACCATAAGTCCCAATCCTTCAAAAAACCGGATCGTTTCCTCTACGCCGAAAGTGTCGAAATACGTCCGGATATCCGGACAACTGTCGCTTCTGAAATAGTCTTTGGAAAAATCCAAATTTGTAAAATTGCATTTTCCGTTTCCGGTCATAAGAAGTTTTTTTAATACCCTGTCATTCTTTTCATAAACAGTGACGCTGACGCCGTTTCTTTTTGCCGTGAGCGCCGCCGTCATTCCGGCCGCGCCGCCGCCGACCACCGCAATTTCCATACTTGCCAACCAATCCTTTTCCCATAATCAAAATCTGATACTATCTATCGCTTTTCCCATTTTTTAACTGGAATAGGTTTCCAAAAAATCGTACAATTCCTTTTCTGTTTCAACATACTTATTTAAAAGGACTTCCGCCTGCAGACGTTCCGGAAGCTGGGACAGCGAAATGGAGGTATTCATATATACCGTCTGCATATCTTCGCACATAACGACGATATAATTATTGTGTACGGTCAGATAGAAATGTCTGTCCGCCTCCTCAAAGAAATAATTTTTCCGGATCACAACTTTCTGTCTTGAAAAAGACCTGACTTCTACGCTTACGAAACCTCTTGTCTGTTCCTCTAACGGCGGGCTCTGTTCATATTCCTGCATTGCCTCTAAAAAGCTGTCCCTGTCCATTCCAAGATACTTTTCCGGGACTTCCCATGTAGTTTCCACGCTGCTGCCGTCACGCAGATCGGTCTCTATGATCACATACTGCGTATCCGAAGTTAAGATCTGTCTGTCCTCTACGATCATCTCTTCCGCCGGTGCAGGTATCCCTTCCGTAACCAATTGCTGCGGCAGGGGTTCTATTTCCGCTTGCTTTGGCGAATAAAAATAATGATTCATCAAAAGAAAGCTGACGCCTCCGAGAAGATACATCGTAAGCGGATACAGAAAAAATAAGCCGATACTTTTTATTACTTTCATTTTACAATGACCATGCCTTCCAAACAAAATTTTTCATTCTGTTATCAGTATCAGCTTATCCTTCATATTTATTCATTTTTTTACAGAAGATGTAAAATTTGTCCCGCTTTTATGAGCATTGCGCCGCCCGGAATCAGCGAAAGCTCTTTTTTATTTACGCCTTTCAATGCAAACAAAAGCACAAGATAACCGGCCGCGCCTAAAATAATGCATACGACGGAGGTAACCAGCCCTCCGGCCGTAGCAAGCAAAGCTCTGGATAAAAGCATATCCAACAGACCGCTTACGGCCGCCGCTATTGCAGGTATCCCCAGCATCCTCACATACTCGGGCGAATATTTTAAATACCCGAAAAGAGTCATTCCGTTAAGAATCATAATCATTCCGAATAAGACCATATAGCCGTATGCCACTGACGCAATCCCCAAATGCAGAACCTTTAAAAATAGGATCATGGAGCAGATATGAACGGCAAACGAGACGGCGCAATTCCTGAGTGCAAGCAGTTGTCTGCCCACTGCCTGCAAAACATAATTAAAAAATATAGCGCAGGGGATCATAAAAAGCAGGGAGGAACTGACGCGCAAAAGAAAGATCGTTCCGTTTACGGTTCCAAACAGCATTTCCGTGACCGGCTTAGCCAAGAAGCCAAGAAGTACGGCCACGGGAACCGCATAAAGGCAAAAGGTATGTAATACTGCTGAAAATCTTTCTTTCACGGCGCGGTAGTCTTCTCTTCTATGAAGCTGGCCTATTGCCGACAATGGTTTTATCATGATCAGGCATAAAAGATTGGAAAGGATCCCCATTAAAATGCCGTATTTCCCATAAAAAGACCCATAATGCATGGTATAGTTCTGCACTGTGTTCTTGCTTGTGTAGTGAAAATAAAACAACATATCAATAAAGACTGCGCTTTGGACAAAAAGAAGCATGGCAAACTGGGGCAGCCCTAAAAAAAGGACATTCCTGACTACCTCGCTGTAAGACTCCAAGGTTTTGGAACTCTCTTCGCTTTTTCTTTTCTTCAGGGCCGGCGCATAGACACGGTTCAAAAATAATAAGAAAAACAGGATCAAAAGCTGTGCGGCGACCATACCGGCTGCCATTCCCGCGACGCCGTATGCCGGAGCACAATTTCCGTTCTGTTTCAGCCTGCCTGCCTTTTCCCCGTAGCCATATAACATTTTGGCAAAAAGGATGCCGAATCCTAAGCCGAGAAGCTGCTCCAATATTCTGGACAGGCAGGTCGGCGCTACCGTTCCGATCCCTTCAAAATATCCCCGGTAAACTGCAATGACTGCAGAAAGGATAAAAGCGGGCGCTATCACGCACACGCTCAACGACAATAACGGCTGCTGCAACAGTTTTTCCGATATCTGCTTTGAAAAAACAACGGCGGACAAACAGCATAAAAGCCCCGCCCCTACTGCAAAAATGAGGGCGCCTGTCAGCGTTCTTTTTACATTTTTGACCTGCCCTCTGCTTAACCGTATTCTTACCGCTTTGCTTACCACCTGCGGCAGATACCAGCCGATAAAGATCATGACAAATGCGAACATTTCGTAAACTGCCGCATAATAGCCTGTTCCGGTTTCACCCAGCATATGTGCAAAAAAGATTCTTCCAAACAGCATGATCAGATTGGATATCATCATGATACATAAAATCGTATTTCCTTTCGAAAGTCCTTGTCCGGCCTTCCTTCTTCTAGTATTTTCCATATGATTCCTCCTGCATTTACGGTGATAAATGCATGGTATTTTATTCGCTTTCCTTTTGTTTATTCTCTTGTGATCCCCAGATTTTCAAGTACGGCGTTTTGTTTGCGTTCCATCAACCCCGCGTCCGCTTCTTCCATATGATCGTAGCCGCACAAGTGCAGCATACTATGTGCAATCAGAAAAGCAAATTCCCTAAGTTCACTGTGTCCGTATTTTTGCGCCTGCTCTTTTACTTTTTCGGCGGAAACGACGATATCCCCCAAAAGCAGCTCGCCGGTTTCCGGATCGAAGCAGTCCGCTTCTTCTTTTGCAGCGTTCTCAAAGCCGGAAGGAACCTCAAAAGACAAATTAGGGAAAGACAGCACATCCGTTTCATTATCGATCCCTCTATGCCGTTTATTATATTCTCTGATCGTCTCGTTATCTGTGATCAGTACGTTGACCTGCGACTCGTAAAGACAGCCTTCACTGTCAAGCACTTCTTCCATTACCTGTTTTACCGTTTCTTCCTCAGAAAATCCAAAGCGTATTTCCGTCTCATTCTCAACGTAAGAAGTCATAATACAATTTTTCCTCCACGAAAATTTTTCTCATATTTTGTAATTCCGAATAAGTGAGGAGGTTGTCCGTCAAAAAACCTCCGGCGATCTTTTTTTGAAAGATCTCGTCCGTCAGTTTGGTATAATCGATCGCCGCGTCCTTGTCCTTTTCAAAAATATCCTGAATGGCCGTGATGACGGCATCTGAAAACATGACTACCGCCGTTTCTTTTTCAATATACTTGGTTCCGGGATCTAAACATTCTTTGAGTACTTTAACCACTTCTGCCGGAAACCGGTTGGAACTGCAGATGGCTTTTACGTTTTCCCAATTATTTTCACCTTTCAGATTACCAATCTTTAAATAATAAGTCGCCGCCTTTGTGACTTCTTCATTCAGATTCAGTTTTTTGGCGATACGCGAAGTTAAATAAGCCGTGTGTATCGTTTTATAATATTCCGGCTTATACTTCTCTTTTAGTTCTACCATAAGAGGATATGCCTGATCGTTTATAATCTGATATTTATCCAGATACCGGTTTGCAACATAATAATTATACACTTTTAGCAGCACAAACAATAAAATTGCGCTGATGATTACGTTGGTTACAGGTATGACGAATAGTTCGAAATTCAGTCTTTCATTGACAAATAAAACGATATTGGCGGTCTCGCTCACAAGCAGAAATAAAAGCGACAGAAAAATCGGGATTCCCACTTTAAAAGACTCGTCCAGATCCTGAAAAAGCGCAACGGCTACCACGCCGCTCATAAAGTAAAGAATAAATACTTCCGTGCCCATTCCGGGAATCATTAATACCGTAATCATTAAAAGAACGCTGCCTGCCGTGATCCCACACACCATATTTCCAAACAGCGCCAGCGCCGTAAAGATTACGATAAAGGGCCAGCCGGAATATGGGAGAACGGGAAATACGCCTGCCAGAGCCAGTCCCAAATAGTAAAACAGGGTAAATCTTCCGAATTTTTTGTGGTTTTCATGATCCAGCCTGCCGCCGGCGGCACAGCTCCAAAACACATAAAGGACGAGCAGTGTGCCCATGACCGCCATGACGATATTGCGAAGGATCTGAAATTCATTTTCCATATAGATATAGCTGTAAATATATACTAATCCGCCGTTGGCAATCACAAAAAAGACGGATTGTACCGTATCTGCAAGCCATTTTTTCTTATTTTCTTCTTCCATTACCTGTGTCCCTGCTCTTATGATTTTTTTCTTTCGCCTCGTAATCTTCGTATGCTTTCACGATCTTTTGTACGAGCGGATGACGCACTACGTCCTTACTTGTCAGATTACAGAATGCAATATCGTCTATTTTGCCAAGTACCCTCGCCGCCACGTCCAGTCCTGATCTTGTTCCGGGCGCAAGGTCTTTTTGCGAAGCGTCGCCGGTGACGACTACTTTTGAGCCGAAACCGATTCTGGTCAAAAACATCTTCATCTGCGCAGGCGTAGTATTTTGCGCCTCGTCCAAAATAATATAAGCGTTATCAAGGGTACGGCCCCTCATATAGGCCAAAGGCGCTACTTCTATCAGCCCTTTTTCCATATTTTTATTGAAGCTTTCGGCTCCCATGATCTGATACAAGGCATCATAGAGCGGCCTTAAATAAGGATCTACCTTGCTCTGCAGGTCTCCCGGCAGGAAACCGAGCTTTTCCCCCGCTTCTATAGCGGGTCTTGTAAGGATGATCCTGCCCACTTCTTCATTTTTGAACGCGGTGATCGCCATGGCCATAGCCAGATATGTTTTACCTGTACCGGCAGGTCCCAGACCGAAAACGATCATATTGTCACGGATCGCGTCTACATACTGCTTTTGTCCCAAGGTTTTTGGTTTTACCGGTTTTCCGCTGACCGTATGGCATATACAGTCTTTGTCTATTTCTACCAGTTCTTTTTCTTTATCTTCCATTCCTAATGTAATCGCATAATCCACATTCTGATCCTGGATTATGTTTCCCCTTTTCGATAATTCGACAAGCTGCATCGTGACGCTTGCCGCCTTTTTTACTTTGTCCTCTTCTCCGATAATCTTAAGTCCCCCGTCCCTGTCGGCAATGGAAACGTGAAAATCATCTTCTATTTTCTTTATGTGGCTGTCATACAGACCAAAAATATTACGCATATGCTCAGCCGGAATTTCTATTAAAAGTTCAGTCCTGCCTTTCATCCTCTTCGTCCGTTTCTTCTGATTTGATCGGAGCAGTTTCGCCGGTCTTTTCAATGACTAAAAAATCCGCGGTTGCTCTCCATTGTAAATTACCCTTTTCTATTTTAACATCTTTTTCAATAAATTGTACCCCTTTTTCCTCCAAACTTCTTATAAATGTATTAATTTCTTCATTTAAGTGCCGTGCCACTTCTTCTTTTGAATATTTTGCTTTCACCGGATTATATTCTGTATATTTATCCACTCCGTAAAAAAACGGGAGAAACCACTGCTCCAATGCCTCCAATTGTTTTCTGTCCTGCGTGATGTCGCAATTTTCCTTATCACTGTAATCGGGGAAAGCAATTTCTTTATCAAACAATTTCAGATAGAGGCTTTTATACTCTTTTCCCGTATATTCATGCAGGATATAAGAGATCGGCATAGTAGCCTGAAAGCGGTAGCTGCACTCCAGATATACGTCGGCGTCGGCCGCATATAACTGATAGTTTATGATTTCCCCCGCGTCGTTATAGATCGGCACCTGTCCCGAAACAAGAATATCTCCGGCCTTCACCTCGTCGCCCGCTTTCACCATCGGCACGCCGTTCCTTGTAATAATAGAAGACACGATGCCGTCCTTGCTTGCCACCAGATCGGAAACTTCTTCCGTTTTTTCTTCGGCAGTAAATATTTTATCATTTTCTTTTATCTGTATCCAAAGTTTCGTTCCTTCAACCTGTACGGAAGTCCATGTGATATTTGGGAACTCCGTCCGGAGCGCTTTTTCCAGATCTTCTACCTGAACGATATTTTTTTTACTGCCTATCTTAATGTCCTGTTCTTCTAAAAATTCCATCAGGTCTTCCGTCAGAATTTTGTCGTTGCCTGTCATTTCGATCTTCCAGATATATCCGGTAGTCCAAAACAGGAAGAGAAATGTTCCCACGATACCTGCCAGAAAAAAAGAATGCAGCTTGATATGCGGTATGAAAAAAGGCAGCCCGAACTTGTTAAGCACTGCTACCTTTGTCCCCGTCTTCCGTACAAACGGTCTTATTTGAAAGTATCCGCTTAAGCTGATGTTCATGTTATAGCTGCCGTCCGCACACTTTTCTATATCCCAAAGCAAAATATCATGATTACAACACAAATTCATAAACCGTTCCGGTGAATATCCCCATACCCTGATACGAAGATATCCTTTTAAAAAACGAAAAAATCCTATCATAAAATCTCCACTCCCACTCTGCCTGCGAATTTTTGGCCCGTTTACTGCCTGCGTTAAATATATTGGACACTGGAGATGCATCCGCTTATTTTCATATCTTCATTTGTGTAATAATCAATGAAAAGTCCCTTTCCTTCAAAACAGATCTGACAGTTTTTCCCTTGGATCAAAATATGGCAACTGGTATATTCCAAGATCCCTCTGTAGTTTTCTATATGGGCGCTCACGTTTCCCGTTACGGTAAGAATGGAATCGCCCATAACGATATCTCTTGGGATCTTTAAAGATTCCATGATAAATTCTTTTGTCCTGCCTGTGTTTTTTTTCTTATTCTCTCTCATATTATACTATATGTGGATTTTAAGAAAAAATGTTATACTTTCACAATTCCTTTGATAAGAGGCGTTTCCTCCGGTTTTTGCTCCGAAAATGCTATAGCGTTTAAGAACCGTTTTTTTGCGGTATCTGTTTTTTTTCTGTCATTACCATGGATCAATGCAATGGTTTCCCCTTTCTTTACATAATCGCCTTTCTTTTTTTGAAAAACCAGCCCGACCGTCAGATCGATATTGCTTTCTTTTGTTTCTCTCCCACCGCCTAAGACTAAGGAACAGTTTCCGATTTCCTCACAATGGATCTTTTTGATATAACCGTCTTGGGGAGAAGGAACCGCTTCGAAAATGGAAGCCTGTGGAAACTTCTCCGGTTCATAGACATAAGAATCGTCCCCGCCCTGTGATCTGACAAACTGAGCGAGTTTTTCCAGCGCCTTTTTATTTTGGATCGTTTCTTTTAACATCTCCTGCGCCGTCTGGACATCGGGGGCAGCTTTTCCGGCAACCAGCATATGGGAACCGAGGGTCAGACAAAGCGTTTCAAAATCTTTCGGTCCTTCTCCATTAAGAGTAGCAATGGCTTCTTTGACTTCCAATATGTTTCCGACCGCCGCGCCAAGAGGCTGATCCATATCGGAAATAACGGCAATCGTTTCTTTTCCGGCATTTTTGCCGATCTTTACCATTTCCTGCCCTAACAAAAAGGCGTCTTCTTCTTTTTTCATAAAAGCGCCGCTGCCGGTTTTTACGTCAAGCACAATGGCGTCCGCCCCCGCCGCCAGTTTTTTACTCATGATGGAACTGGCAATCAGGGACATATTATCTACGGTTGCGGTCACATCCCGCAAAGCATAGAGTTTTTTATCTGCGGGAGCCAGTTCTTTTGTCTGTCCCATAATGGAAATTCCGTTTTCTCTCACATTTTTTAAAAACCGTTCCGTAGATATTTCCGTAGTAAATCCGGGAAAGCTTTCCAGTTTATCTATCGTTCCTCCCGTATGGCCCAGCCCCCGCCCGCTCATTTTGGCTACTTTCAGCCCGCATGCGGCGGTCATGGGAATCAGGGCAAGGGAAGTTTTATCGCCCACTCCTCCGGTGGAATGTTTATCCACTTTGATCCCTTCGATACCGGACAGATCCAGAACCTCGCCACTGTGTTCCATTGCCAGCGTAAGGAAAAGCGTCTCTTCTTCGTCCATCCCCTGAAAATAAACCGCCATCATCATGGCGGACATCTGATAATCCGGTATTTCTCCCTGAGTAAAGCCATTTACCATAAACTCGATCTCTTCTTTCGTAAGAGACAATCCGTTTCTTTTTTTTATAATCAGATCATACATTCTCATTTCTGATCCCCCTGTGTGCTTTTCTTTTTCTTCTCATAAGCTTCTCCGGCTTTATGTACTGCATAAGCGACAAGAAGGCCGATCAAAGTCCCCAGCAGCACATCCGTCGGATAATGCACAAAAAGATAAAGTCTGGAAAAAGCGATAAAGGCTGCCAAAATAAAGGCTGCGATTCCCCATTTTTTATTGGCATACCAGACCGATAGAGCGCCTGTAAAACTTATCATGGAATGACCGGAAGGAAAGGAATAGTCTTTCGGATTCCCGATCAGAAGGGGAACGTCAGGATTCACCCAGCAGGGTCTTGCCCGGGCCACCAGATTTTTGAGGGCGATATTTCCAATCAAAAAACAGCACAGCATGGAAATCATGAACAGGATCCCCCACTTCCGGTACTTTTTTGTGCATAACAGGATCAGGCATATTAAGATCCAAAAGATCCCTCCGTCTCCCAAGTGGGTTACCGAAGAGAAAAACAGATCCAGTATACTGTTATGTATACTTTGTAAAAATAAAAGAAAATCCATTTCCATTCAAAACTTCTCCTTTTCTGTCCTGCTTTCGATGATACCGATTCAAAAACCTCACGTTTATTATACTATGCCCTGTTCGGCAAAACAACAAAAAAAGACTCCGGGACATAGCTTTTACCGCATCCTTGTTATGTATCCCGGAGTCTTACCTGTTTTATTAATAACGTTTGATCTTTTTCGACGGCGTTTTCTCAAATTCCGTGTCACGGATCTTCAAACCATGGATCCGCTTATAAGCAGGCATATCTTTATTAAAATCGTCCAATATGCTCTGTAATTTTCCTTCCACATCTTTTATATGTTTTTTTCCTGCGTATTCCAGATCGGGAAAGATTTCCGCTTCGATGATATTGTCCTTTTCACGGACAATGATCTCTTTAATAAGAGGATTCTGATAAAGCTGATTTTCCAGTTCTTCCGGAGATACGTTTTCCCCGTTTTTCAAAATAATCAGGTTTTTTTTGCGTCCGGTCAGAAAAACAAATCCGTCTTCGTCTACATATCCCAAATCTCCGGTACGCAGCCATCCGTCTGTTAATGTTTCTTTTGTCTCTTCCGGCATTTTGTAGTATCCGAGCATCACGCTGCTTCCTCTTACCCAAATCTCATTTTCCACTACCTTTGCTTCACAGTTAGGCATCAGCTTTCCGACTGATCCCTCTTTGGATTCCCATTCCAGATTCGTGCTGATCACCGGAGAGCATTCTGTCATTCCATATCCCTGCAGGATCGTGATTCCATACTCTTTGAAATGTCCTACCAGTTCCGGAGGAAGGTATGCACCGCCGGAGACGATCGTCTTTAAGTTTCCGCCGAAAGCGGATTTCGCTACCATCTTTTTCGGGAGCACGCCGGTAGCCGCTTTTAACTTAGCATAGACGGATTCAATGATCATAGGTACAAAAAGTACGATTTCCGGTTTAAACAGTTTAAAGTTTTTGGATACATGCATCACGGAATCATTGATACAGATTATGATCCCTATGTAGATCGCCTTTAAAATATCCATGGTAAAGCAGTAGGCATGATGGATGGGCAACACCGTCATGGAAACCGTTCCCCGCGGGATCTTCATATCAAGACAGACGGCGTTTTCGGTCAGATTTCTATGACTCAGCATAACTCCCTTGCTTTTTCCCGTCGTTCCTGAAGTAAAAAGAATGGCGCACATTTTGTCAGGGTCAAGTTCACAGGAAAAATCGCCCTGGTTTTCCGACAGCAATTGGGAAAGCGACAGGCTTTCGCCGTTACTTTCTTCTTTCTGCATAGAGATCATATATTTAACATTGGGACATTTTTCTTTCACAAGTCCGGCCACATCTTTTCGTAATTCGTCATATACAAAGACGCTGACGTCCGCACGGTTTAACAGTTCGCAGACTTCTCCTGCCGGAAGCAGGGCGTCGAGAGGGACGATGACCCCTCCGCTGTTTACCGTCCCGAAATAAGAAAGGATCCATTCATAAGTGGTAGGCCCTATGACCGCCACATGCTTTCCGAGCATATCATATTTTTCTAATATACGGCTGAATGCCTGACTGTCATTTTTCAGATCTTGGTAGCTCTTTTCTTTTATCTCTTTTCCGTCCTTATAACGGAATGCCGTCTGTTCTCCGTAATTTTTATCCGCATGGTCGATGATTTCTTTCATTGTGCATAATGTTTTTTCCATAAATAAATTCCCATCCCCTGTCTGCGCCGTAGCGCACCAATCTTAATCCTGCAAACTTTTGATATACTCCATAGCTTCTCCCACGGTTCTGATATCCGCGGCTTTCCGTTCGTCAACTTCTACGTCAAATTTTTCTTCGATTTCTCCGATCATGCTCATAAAATCAAAAGAAGTAAATCCAAGATCTTCCATAAATCTGGAATTTTCGTTGATCAGGTTTCTATCCGTTTCCACATATTCGCAAATCATATCTTTTAATTGTTCTAACATCTTCTCCTCATTTCTGCACGGCTTTATGATAGGGATCCTGTAACGGACCACAGGTTTATGGACGCCGTACAGACATAAACCTGTGATTTTTAAATACTGCTTTTATACGCTGTCGATAATTTCTCCTACGGTCATATCAGGATGATCGATTCCTTTGAATAATATTCTGCAAAGATAATAGTATACGCGCTGCAGGGTTTCATAGGATATAGCGCCTCTTTGATGCTCAAAACTAAAATTCAGTCCGTTATCCTGCGCCCTGTGCATGACGGTAAGATATAGCGCGTGGGCACAGGCGCCGTTAGAATACCATGCCGACTTATACTGAATATCCCCTAATCGTTCCAATCCTTTCCCTTTTAAGGTCAGAGGCTGATAAGTAAGGGAAAGAGGTTCATAAGTCTGTCCTGCTTTTAAATCATAACACTTGTTACGATAAGCATAATATGCGGTCGGATCATAGTCTGCATGGCGGAAAAGCCTGTTCTGTCCGTCTCTGATCTTTAGCAATCCTTCCATAAAGGTATCTTCTCTGGAAACGATACTGCGGAACGGGAAACAATGGATTCTTGTACCGCCGCTTTTTTTCTCTAAAAGAGTAGCGCGTCTTGCCACAGTCGTTACAATGGAAACGTCGTCATTACCGTTTTCTTTCTGTAAATAAGTACGAAGTCCCATCATCAAAAGGCATACCATGGAAATATGGTTTTCTTCACAAAACCGGAGCATCCGCTCGCTGGGCTGCGCTTCTAATTGGAAAACGTCGATGGCCGCGTCTACATTATCGGAAACGTTGGTAACCGCCCGGATTTTTTCATTTTTCATCGTTTTTCGTTCTTCTTCCAACTGGCCGGTACCGGAAACGCCGTTGAAGACCGGCTCGCTTTCAGAGATCAGATTTTCAAAAAACTGAATATCTTTTTCTTTTTTCTTACTTCCTGCTTCATATGCCAGATCTTTTTCCAACTGTTCGATGTAAGAAGCCATATTCTGAGGATAATCGATCCCTTCGTATTTCATGTTACAATAAAGTTCGATCACATCCCGCATAAAGCAGACAATAGACTGGGCATCCATTGTCATATGGTCGACAAGGAGGTAGATTCCCTGATAGCCGTCGGGCGTAATGATCATGATTACACGGTTTAAAGGCGAATCAAACCGTTCAAACGGAATTTCCGTCCACTCCCGCATTTTATCCTGCGCATGGCATTCCTGCCATCCGGCGAAGCTGAAAAACTCGATATCCCTTTCTTCCCTTTCGGCAACATACTGATATACGTTTCCTTTTTCATCCTGTGTAAAACGCAGCCGCATCGCTTCGCATCTTGCATAAGCTCTGTAAACCGCTTCTTTTAAAGCTCCAAAGTCAAGGCTTTGCTGTATCGTCAGACTGGTTCCGATATTCAGGACCTGTTTTTTAGGACAAAACTGCTGGTAATAAAAATGCAGTTTTTGCGCCGCCGTAAGCGGGTATAACTTTTTACCGTCTTTTTCAATCATATCCTTCTCCCATTCTTGTTCCATCTAAAATTTGGCCTAACTGCAATAAAATATCTTAGTTTTCTATTTCTGCTTTTTTTAAAAATGCGTCCAGCTTTTGTTCATATCTTTCCTGTTCTTTATAAAAACTCTCCGCATGAGAAGCCCCCTCTACGATCATAATATCTTTCAGGGACGCACAATTATGATAAAGTTCGTAACACATACGATAGGGAACGAAAGTATCTTTATTGCCATGGATAAATAAAATCGGCACGTTTGCCTTTTTTACTTCTTCAGCCGCGTTACACTGCTTTAAGCTGTAACCGGCCTGTTTCTGCAGCATTTGGTCCGCAGCCGTTAAAATAGGCAGCGCCGGAATGTGGTACATTGTCTTAAGTACATGGGCAAACACATCCCATGCGGAAGTAAACGCACAGTCGGAAACGATGGCTTTTACCTGTTCGGGCAGATCAAGGCCGCTGGCCATCAACACAGTCGCTCCGCCCATAGAAACGCCGTGCAGGCAGATCTCACATTCTTCACCAATCTGCTCTATCACATAGCGGATCCATTCCCTTGCGTCTTCCCTGTCCAGACAGCCAAAGCCGATGTACTTTCCCTCGCTGTCCCCGTGTGCACGCTCGTCTACCAACAGGATACTATAACCATGGGCAAGATAGAAATTACTGACTCCGAGCAGATCGCTCATGCCTTTTCCGGTATAGCCATGAAATCCAATCATGACCTTTTTACTGTTTCCTTTTTTAAAAAAAGTCCCATGGAGTTTTAAACCGTCCTTTGACTGTATGAATACATCTTCGTGCGGTTGTTCCAGCACCGGTTCTTTTAAGGCTTTTATCTTTTCACCGTATATGCTCCAATCGGTTCCCGACATCTTCATCGTTCTTTCCGTAACGGCATTCTGCCTGATGATCGTTCTTCTGAAAAAATATGCCGCGATTCCTTCCGTCAATGCGGCTGTCCCCAAAACGGCCGCGCCTGCTGTCATTAGCCAATGATAACCTTTCATAATACTCCTCCGTTCCTACGCAAAACTTTAATCAGCCTATCGCTCACCTGTCTGAATTTCCTGTCTGCCCTTCTGCCATCAGACAGTGCGGACTCTGCCGTTTCTATTTATTTCCTTTGGTAAATTTCTGTAATAATAATGCCTTATCAATGTTTCCGTCTACTTTCAGTTTTCCGGTGGTGTATGCAAAGATTGCATCCAGCTCGCCTTTTGCGATTTTTAAAAGAGTGTCTGCCGTCATAGTGAAAACCACGTCTCTGTCATAATACTCATACGGCTCTATCGAAAGTTTTCCTTCCGACACTTCCGCATAGAAAGCTCCTTCCGCCTCTCCTGTTACATTAAACTGATATGCAAGATGATCTTTGATCCCGCTGACATCCGCTTTCATAAAAATATTGCGGATCTCGTTCACTAATTCTTCGTATGTCACGTTCCTGTTCTCCCTCCACATAAGATAGGCCGTCTTTATACTTCTATCTTTTTTACTTTTTCGACCATTAGTCGAATTATTAACAAGCTAACTCTAACACTTTTTCGACCATCGGTCAAGTCAAACTATTCTCAGTTTCTAAAATTTGTGTTAAAATAGAAAAATAAGTGGAAAAAGCTTTATATATCCTCTATAATTTGAACATTGACATATGGAAACAAAATAAAAAACGTCAACATATCAGTCAAAAATCAGTTAAACGGAGCTTAGGTCATGCAGAATAACAACAAAAAGGAAAAAATCATAGACGCCATGCAGCGGTTGATGAATAAAAAAAGCGCCCAGTCTATCTCGGTCAGCGATATCGCCAAAGAAGCAGGGATCGGAAAGGGAAGCATCTATTATTATTTTGAAACCAAAGAAGAGATCATCAACAGCGTGATCGAACGTTCCCACGCCCAGATCATCGAATCCAGCAAGCGGCTGATCTCCGACCCGGATCTGGATGCGCTGACAAAGCTGCAGTTGATTTTTAAAGCCTGCCGTGAATCCTCTTTAGAACTGTCCCGTCAGGAATCCATGAATTTTTTTGAAAAGCAGCAAAGCGCTCTTCTGCACAGGCGTTATGTAGAGATCATGACGGAGAATCTTTGTCCCGTAGTAGCCGACATCATCAGGCAGGGCAATACGGAAGGATGTATGCGCTGTGCAACGCCGGCGGAAACTGCCAAGATCGTCCTGATCCTGCTGACCGTACTTTTGGACAATCAGTCTGCGCAGACGCATCCGGAACAGACCAACAAAACGCTGGCCGCTTTGGCCGATATTTTTGAAAAAAGTTTTGATATTCAAAAAGGGTATCTGGATTATCTGCGTATTTAGCGCAGATATCCGGATACCCTCTCTTTTGCGAACCGACTTATTCTTTTTTGATACAGGACGTTACACAAGCCTTTACGGTAAACTTACATCCATAAGTTAAATCATATAATTGTCAATATGCCTAGAGATTTCAATAATAGGATTACCAGTAACACCGGAGCGATATATTTGATCATCATTCGGTATAACCGTCTTCTTCCGAATTTTACTCCGGATTTCTCCACCTCGTCGACAACCGTTTCCGGCTTTACGACCCAGCCTATTAAAATACAGGTTCCGATAGCCACTAAGGGCATGAAAAAATTGTTGCTGACATAATCCATGATATCCAGTACCTGAGCATGGGCCCCGTTCGGCAGTGTAATGTCAAAATACAGTCTATTGTAACCAAGGCATACGACAATGCCGCCCACAAGAGCAATACCGGTTTCAATGGCCGCCGCTTTAACCCTTGAAATATGAAATTTGTCCATAAAACTGGATACTACCGCTTCCATAACGGATATTGCGCTGGTCAGCGCCGCAAACAGTACCATGGCAAAAAACAGACAGCCTACCAGATTTCCTACTCTGCCCATGGACGAAAATACTTTGGGCAGGGATACGAACATCAAACTTGGCCCGGAGGACGCCATGCCTTCCCTTCCCATGAAGGTATATACCGCCGGAATGATCATGACTCCCGCTAAAAACGCGACTGCCGTATCAAAGATCTCTATCTGCGCAATGGAACTTACCAAATTGGCATCGTCCCGGACATAAGAACCATACGCCACCATGATTCCCATTGCAACGCTCAAACTGAAAAACAACTGTCCCATCGCGTCTAACAATACCGTAAAAAATCCTTTCACAGTCATCCCTTCCAGATCCGGGATCACATAGATCCCAAAGCCTTCCATTCCTGTTCTCGTCACGCCCTGCGCATCCTGATAGCGAATCGTCAGGGAAAAGACTGCAATTCCTATAACAAGCAATAACAGCAAAGGCATGAGTATTTTAGAAAATGCCTCAATACCTTTATTGACGCCTCTGAAAATGATAGCGGCTACGATAAACAGAAAAACTGCCATCAATAAAAGGGGCTGCCAGTCTCCCGTAATATATTCCGTAAAATATCCGTCCGAAGCCGTCGTATTTCCGTTTCCTGTCAGATATGCCAGAAAGTATTTAACGACCCAGCCTCCTATGACACAATAATAAGGCATGATAATGACCGGAACAAGGCAGGCAAATATACCGAGAAATCCCCAGCCCGGTTTTAATTTGCCGTAGGCAGTCAGGGGACTTTGCTTTGTTTTCCGTCCTATCGCTATTTCCGTCGTAAGCAGGGAAAATCCAAACGTAACCGCCAATATCAAATAAACGACAAGATAGAGCCCGCCTCCATCCTTTGCCGCCAAATACGGAAACCTCCATATATTTCCAAGACCCACAGCGCTTCCTGCCGCTGTCAGCACAAATCCGATCGAACCGGAAAATGCATTTCTGTTTTTTTCTTTTTTCATTTTTTGTCAGGGAATCTTCCCTGTTCCTTTCTCTTTATTTTACCGGGCAGCGGGTCAAAATCGGACTGCTGTTCCGGACAGATAACGGTTTGTAAAAAGAGATATGTTACGGGTTGGGAACCTGTCCGATTTGGCGCGCGCCGCTCCCATCAGTATTCATCCGATAAAACGGGTGCGTCTGACCGTCTCCTATATATACCTCTACCACAATTTCATCTCCGCTGATTTCATAAATAAATGCCAAATAAGGAATACCGTTTTCCGGGATCTCCTGTTCTGTTTTGGAATACCGGTATTCGAAAATCTTTTCCTTTTGCGTCCCGTCCGCATTCATCCTGTTTAATAATATGCCCACTCTGTCAGTCTCTTTTACGGATTGTCCGTCTTTTTCTTTATGAGAAACTTCTTTCATTTCTGTCGTATAATAAATTTTTCCTTTGTAGAATTCTACATCATCCATAGCCGTTTCCGACTTTTCTAAGATCCAAAGCGACCGGTCTGAAAAACAGTACATGGCTAAATAGTAAAGTCCGCTGTTTTCCTCCAAAAAAGTATAAAGAACCCGTTCCTCGTCATTATAATCAAAATACGTCATTTGTGCCGGATATTTTATCTGTTCCGCCAAAAGTTCGATCCCGTCTGCAAACCGTATGGATGCCGTTTCCCAATCTGTCCTTCTGTCCGTTGCCAGCCACCAACGCATTCCTCTTTGCGAAAGAGTCATCGGTTCATCCAACGTAAGTTCATAAACGATATCATATTCCGGCATTTCTTCTTCCCAATGCTCTTCCATATTTTCAACTTCCGAACTTCTCTCTTCCCTGATCCCTACGCCGGTTTCCCAGTTATCCAAATGATGCGAAGTAATATAGACACCGTATCCTGAAGAATACTCTGATGCGGTCAGATACCATGTACCCTCTTTATATGTGTATGTGAAATCTTCATCCCATCGCCATGCGCTTCCACCGTAGCTGTGTGTGGTAAAAGAACTATCTTCTGCTGTCAGGGGAAGGTACGGATCTCCATAAACGCCGCCTTCTTCCCTTGTCCGGATCAGATTGGCATCCTGAAAAGACAAACGATACCCTTCTTCCTGACTTTCTATTGCAAATAGAATGCGCAGAGAATTGTCGGAATAGTCTCCCTCTTCCGTTTCAGGCTGCTCTAAAACGCCTACATAATCTATCCTGCCGTCTTGATTAAAATCCAATTCCACGCTGTCTAAAAGTTCCCAACCGTCAGATACAAAATCATAAAGCTGCTGTCCTTCTAACGGCAGCGCCGGAATTTCTGCCAAACACGGGACAGATTCAGACGCCGTTTCGGATTTTATAGGAATTGTGCAGGATTCTTCTATGTCCAAATGGGATTCTTCTGAAACTGCCTGATCTTCCGTTGATTTTAAAGCTTCTTCTTTGTTACAACCAATAAGTAATAAAAGAATCATAAAAATACACAGTATTTTAGTATTTCTATTGCGCATAACCGCATCTGCCTCCCGTTACTTTTCAAATACGCTTAGTGTCTTGTCTTGTTGGTAATTAGTCAAACCTACTTATCAGCGAGACAAGACACTAGCCTGAATTATTTTCGCCGGTCCGCTCCATATCTTACCATTTTTAGGCCGTTGATGCAATACTTCTAGGGCTGCGGCTTATGGAAAGAAACCTTTTTATATATAGTGAAGCCTACGACACTGCATATCAGATGCACTACCATGCCAAAACCAAACATCATACAAATAAACGTGATACCGGGCGTAAAAAATCCCTTTGACATAAGCCTGTACAAAATTGGGTAATAGACAAAATTCACGATCACCGATATGACGAAACAGTAAGTTGTCTTACCATGACCGATTAAGATACTGTCAAATAAAACAGTATAATTGTATACAAGATAAAAAGGAATTAAGAGAATCAAGATATGCTTAACATCCGCATAATTTTCAATTCCCATAACGTTTTTCAAAAACGGATTTAACAGGGGTATAAAACACAGCCAAATAAAAAACGTAGCTATGATCACTATATTATACTTCTTCATCTGATCCGGCTTTAATTTGTCTTTACAATCTTTTTTTATCAGTTCTGCTAATGCCGTTATAGGAATCAGCATCAGTCCCCATATGATACTGTTTGCGATCCAATAGTTGCCTTGTTCTGCCACAGCGTTAACCATTTTACAAACTATGGCGGAATAAATGACGTTATCCAGTAAGATCCCTGCTCCGCTGAAGAAACCTATGGTTGAATAATCTTTCAGAAATAAGGGATCGATCCGAAAAGAAACCATAAACAGTTTTTGCCTGAATACGGCAATCATGCATAATACCACGCATACCAGACTGACCACAATGTTAGAATAAGCAACGCCGTTCACGCCAAATATCGGAATTAAAAACAGATCGCCGATAATCGTAAATATAGTTTTTAAAATTACCATTGCATATATGTATAACGATTGATCTAAAACAACGAACAGCACATTTACAAAGCTTACAATATTTCCAATCATAAACCCGATGGTTTCTAATTCAAGGTATTTCGCCACTTCCTGAATATTATCGTGAGCCATTACCGATACAATATACTTACAGTGGATCAAAACGACAGTTGAAAAGAGTATATAGATAATATTCACAAAGAAAAATGCCTGAAAAATCCGTTCTTTAAACCGCTTCTTATCATATATGCATCTATTGAACAACGCGTACAAAGGTACGATCAAAAACGCCTGTATCGTCTCATTGATCAAATCAAACCATTCGATATGTCCTGCGATCCCCAGCCCGTCGGTTGAGGGAATATTGGCAATCAAATGGGTTCTCACAAGTGTATATAGAAACGGAATCAAGCTAAGCAGCATCAGACTACAGAACAGATTGATAGGGAATTCAACGGATTTTTTATTCTGTTCCATATCTTATACCTACCCCTCTTTCCGTTAAAATCTTTCCGTAAGATTCCGGTAAATCTCTTTTAAAATTTACTGTTCTTTTATTTGACGTTTTTCCTGTTTTATGGCTTTCTTGCAAGCTGCAAGTCAATGGTATCGTATACAACAAACACTCCGCCATATTGATTTATTGTTTCCTCTATTTTTGCAAAGAATTCTGTTCTTATCTTTTCTTCCATTGCAATGTGGTCAGAATACGTTCCCAATAATGCTATATACTCTTTAGCCGAGAATGTTCTTGTACGATAAAACATACCATGCCTTATATCGATAAAACCATATTTTTCTGCAATTTGAGCTCTATGGATAGCCTGTTCTTCACTATATTCCGTTTCGGTTTTCATATCTTTACCATAGTAGGCACAATAATACTTGGAATATAACTTATCAATTTCCGCCGAAAGGACAGGATTGCTCTTATCCCGATAGGGATGATTGGCAAATCGTGCAAAAACTCCTCCGGATTTCAACATAGCATAAACTTTTGAATACCCAACATCTTCCGGCACCCAATGGAACGCAGATGCAGAATAAACTAATTCATATTGGGAATCCGGAAAAGCAACATCCTCAAATTTTCTGGTTATAACTGAGAAATTTTTATATTCCTCAAACTTTTTCTCACACAATTTTGAAAAGTTCTCTCCGTATTCCACCGCTGTTAAACTACATCCTGTTTGCAGAATTGGCAATGTTGCCTGTCCTCCTCCAATCCCTACCTCAACAACATGTGATGATTCGTCGAGGGCAATGTAATCAAAAAGCATTTTGTAAAGGTCATCTGTATATCCGGGGCGAAATTTTTCATAGGTAGATGCAACTGTGTCAAACGTCCATTCCAAACCTTTTATTACCGGCATGACATTCTTCCTTTCATCAATTCAAACAATGTATTCATTCTTTCCTCTGCCTTCTTTTAAAAACGCTGCCTGAAAAACGCGGTATGTTCATTCCTCTGTTATTCCATATTTCCATTATACACAGCGTCCCGATAAATCACAATAGGCGCAAGCCCTTCCTTCCAGCCGCATAATGCCAAACAATGCCTTATGCCGTCTTATATGCCATCATCCTTTTATTGACAACAACCCGGCACAGAAGGAATACTTTTCATATTTCACCTGTGGGATAAATTTCATCATTTCATCTACTGCAAAATAAAATTCTTCATCATCCCATTCCCAACCTATCAATGCTTTTTGCCGCTCCAGCTCTGTGCGCGTTTCAAACATTACGTCTCCAATATACAGACATCCCCCATCTTGCAATAGGGGTAAAATTTTTTTAATAAAGTGAATCTTTTGCTCATCTGACAGATGATGCAGGGAATAAGTGGCTATAATTGCATCATACCTATTATGTTTTAATTCATCGACAAGCCCCTTTGAAAAATCTCCTTGAAATAATTGTGCCTCAGGCATTTTTTCTTTTGCCAGTTCAACCATTCTTCCTGAGAAATCCTGTCCCCAGATATGGCAGCCTTGCTCATACAGTTTAGCCGTCAGGGTAGCAGTGCCAAACCCAATATCAAGAACAGTATAGCTTTTGCTTGTCAGCACTTTGTTGTAAATTACATTTAATATCTGCTTATATCCCGCAAACGGATAAGTGCCATCCTCGTCCGACATACCCACACTTTTATCATATCCATCCGCCCATAAATCAAATCCTTTGCTATTAAGCATCTTATTTCTCCTTTTCTTCTAAAATTACTGCTATACTTTGGAATCGGATAACCTTTTACATCGGAAACAAATAACAGAAATTCTCAATCCCTTTCCGTATTTTTTTACAAAAATCCTCAGATGCCGTCATATTCTTACAGAACGGAATATGCAGAAAAACAATTTTTGCTTTTAATTCCTGATCACGAATATATTCCAACATATTCCAATATAAAGCATTACAAAAAGATGACCCGGCATTATCGGAAATCCGGACCATTATTTTTTCCGATTCAAAAGCCTGCTGAAGTTTATCGTATGCAAAGTCTGTATGGAAACTCCTGATTCCGTTTCTTGCAGTAGTTTCGATACATACCTTATCTTTGATATTTGGTTTTTGTCCAAAACTGAAAATATACTTATAAGCTTGCTGGTCAATTTCTGCCGAAAGAATCTGAGAATCCAATAGTTTATCATTCGGAAGTATTAATGACTTACAAGCGGCCTTTTTTACAAGTAATTCTGAAGATGTACTACAAAATCCCGTCATGAGAATCTTCTTCATATATTTTGCCTCTGGTCTGTTTCCTGCATTCATCCGCCTTTTCTCCTTCACTTATGATAAGGCTCTTTGCTTATGATCCGGTAAGCACGGTAAATCTGTTCCAATAATATCACCCGCATAAGCTGGTGGGGAAAGGTCATATCGGAAAAACTAAGTTTTTTATCTGCTCTCCTTCCTACACGTTCATGAAGTCCGAGGGAGCCGCCGATCACAAACTGAATATGGCTTTTTCCGCTGATTCCGATATCTTCTATCTGTTTGGCAAAGGCAACGGAATCCTCTTTGTCTCCGAGGATTTCCAGCGTATATACATAAGCGTCCTCTTTGAGATATTTAAAAATGCGGTCAGCCTCTTTTTCTTTGACCGCATTTTCTTCTGCCGGACTTGGTTTATCCGGTGTTTTTTCATCCGCCACTTCCACAATCTCCAGCTTGCAGTATTTAGAAAGCCTTTTTGCGTATTCTGCAACGGCGTCCCTAAAAAATTTTTCTTTTATTTTTCCGACCGCTATCAGTGTTATCTTCATTCCTATCCCCCGCATACTACAAGCTTTGCTTGTGGTACTGCCGCCAATAAGCAGTTTGGAAATTTACTTCCAAACTTATTCTCTCGCTCTTGTCGGGCTGCCCTTTTCTTGTTAGCTCTCATCTGCCCGTTCTATTTTTGTATTTTGGGGTCCGCTTAGACGGCAAATTGCCAAAAGTCCGCCAGAAAATGACGTCCCCTCTTCAGCGCTCATTCTTTTTCATCACAATTTTTGTCATATATTCCGGTGTAAATATCGTCTAAAATATGTTCCAGATACGCTTCGTCTAAATTCAGGAACTTTTCATTGATCAATTCCTTCATCTTTTCCGTGCGCTTAAAATATTTCATTTCCTCCGAAAAGTTATCTTTCGCATTTTCATACTTTCCGTCTTCGCCGCCCCAAATCATTTGGTCAATCGTTCCCCCGCTTAAATCGGCAAGACACCAGTTCACGATTTCTTCCGTCAGACTGTCTTCCTTTTGAGCTTTCTGGGCAAAAATCTTATAAGAACGTAAGGATACGATCCCCATAATGATAAATAATGTGAAAAGAGCGCCCATGACGCCATAAACCATGTACTTTGACGTTGCGCTTAAACTTAAGGTTATCACACCGGTCATGCAAAGTATGATAAGAAAAATGCCTATCCCGCCTACGATCAAAAGGGTAAATGCCGAAGATTTGTTGTCTTCCGCTTTTGTTGCATTATTCTGATATACGGTGTACTTTTCCGCTTCTGGCGCACCGTTTTCCTCCTCGTCCGCCTCTTCCGCTTTTGCCGCTTCTTCCCTTAAAAATACAGAGGTCAGTTTTTTCGCTTGTTTTTCGTCTTCCTTTTCCACACATAATTCATAGGTACTGTCTTCCCCGTTAAATATGACTTCTACGTTTTCGATCTGATTATATTCCAAAAAGTCCTTTAACCGCTCCATCTCTCCTGCTTCCCCAAAAGTAATGGATTTTCTCTCTTCCAGCTTTTCTACAAGCTGTACTTTGCAGGAGACGCATTCTTTTGTTCCTTCCACATATTCGTTTTTACATTTTGGACACCACGGCATTTTTCTTCCCCCAATATTGTTCTTTCGTATTTCGTTTCCAAAATCAATGAGCCGGATACAGGCTGCCTGATCCCGCTTCATCAATATGGTAACTATTTTTATTTATTTTACACCAAAAAAGGAAATGCGTAAACATTTCCTTTTTTGTTCTATACAGCTCGTTCGGTTACAGCGGTTTTCTATCGCAGCGAAACATCAGTGAAATAAAATTATTTGAACAGTCTGAAAAACCATATAAACTGCTTGGCCGTAATTCTGAAAGTTACGGTCTTCATGCCGCCGTAGTTTCCTTTTCCCTTGACCGTTACTTTTGCCGTACCTTTCTTTTTATTATTTACATAGCTTGTTTCCACGATCTCATAATCTACATTATAAGTTAAGGTATCTTTTCCGGCCTTTACCGTAATATCTTTCTCGGCAGGGGTAATATTCTTTCCGGTATAAATCTGCGGTTCGATACGAATCTTCGCTTTGGTGAAATCTTTTGGGGTGATCCGGTAAACAGTTTCCAGTTCCCCATAATAGGTGCCCTTTCCCATTACTTTTACTTTGACGTTTGTGCCTGTTTCCAGTTTGTCTTTTGCAGTCAGCACCGTGCCGTCATCTAAGGTATATAAGATTTCTTTTTCATAGTCTTTTCCTGCGGTCAGTTTTTTCCCGTCTGCATCCGTCAATATGGGCGTGCTTTTATAGTTTCCGGCCTTGTCCGTAAACGCTTTATCCGCCGCCATTATCGTTACGGGCAGCTCCGGATCGTCCAATGCTTTGTTTACAATCGTAAAGTATTTTGTCAGCTTTCCCTTAAAATTGCCCTTTCCGGTTATGATAAGACTTGGTTTATTTTTAGTTTCCGGCGAGGTGACTGATTTATTGTTCCGGTAAGAAATGGTATAGTCAGTTCCCTCTTTCAGCTTTTTCCCTGCAAAAGTCAGTTCCACCTTCGGACGGCTGCCGCCTTTCACATATTTGGCGGTGATTCCCCCCTGCAGTCCCATGTCTTCCAGTACCGGATGGGCTTCAATACGGAACGTCTTTTTCACAGTGCCGGTATATTTGCCTTTTCCCGTTATGGTCACACTCGCTTTTCCGGCGTTTATGTGATTGGAATAAGATACCTCATAATCTTTTCCTTTTTCTAATGTCATATGGTCCGCTGAGACCGTAAGCATTGGTTCCTGTGGGCTGCCGTCATACATCCGGTCCTGTAATCCTAATATTTCCGCCTTTTTCAAGGAAATCCCGTTGATTTTGAAGGTTACCTTTTTAGTTCCGGCATATTTTCCGGTTCCGGTCAGAATGACCGTGGCAGTTCCCGCGGATATATTGTCGGCATAAGAAACGGTGTAATCCGTCCCCTTTACCAAAGGTGTTTTTTTATAAGTAAGTGTAAGCTCTGGCTCTATGGCATTTCCGGTATAGGCCTGGCTTGGTATTTTTTTGACCGATACTTTGTTTAATAATATGCTGTCCGTGATTGTAAGCTTGACGGTTCTTGTTCCGGTGAAATTTCCTCCCGGTTTTGCGGTTAGGACAATATCATATGTGCCGATTGTTTTCAAGGCATCCTTATCCCCGCGTTCTAATGCAGGATAAGATACGATAAAATCTTTGTTTTTTGCCAGTTTTTTGCCATTATAGGTCAAGCCCGGGACTTTTTTCTGTACTTTTTTATTGTAAGCGGTTATGATGTCTTCCGTTATGACACGGCTGTCGTTTAAGTCTATCGGAAGTATTTTGAAGGCAGCGGTTTCTTTTCCGCCGTAGTTTCCTTTTCCCTTTACGGTAATGGTCGGCGCTTTTTTGGCGTCGGACGCATCGTTTGCCTTAGTGTTGTTTTTGTAACTGAGGGTGTAGTCTGTCCCTGCTTTGAGCCTTGTGCTGCCGTCGTAGACCCGTACTGTGGGCTTGATGGCTTTACCGGTGTAGGGGTAGCCTTGTGCGTCGATGCCTGCGATCCAGAGGCCGGAGGGGATGCCGCCTTCGGGGATGTCCTCGGGGAGGACGCCTTCGTAATCGTCGTCAAAACCTCCGGGCTGCCATTTTGCATAGTAAATTTCATCCTCTGTAACAGGCGTATCTGTCTTCAGCGTTTCGCCCGTCCCGTTTTTATCCGGATACCATCCGCAAAATAAATATCCTTCTTTGTAGGTATCCGGTATCGAAGCTACATATCCTATATAATCGTCGCCTTCTTCCGTCGTTACTTTATCCGCCTTTACTTCTATCGGATCTACTCTTGTGCCGCCCATGGTATCAAAAATAACCGTATAGGTAACAGGGGCGCTCACCGTGACCGGAATCCTGTTCTGTACGCCGTTAACGGAAGATACGGTGACCATGGTACTTCCCTCGGCAACTGCCGTAACCGTACCCTGCCCGTCTACTGTGACTACCGACGTATCCTCCGAGGTATAAGTAAGGGTCTTCTCCATTGTCGTATCTTTAGGGATGACCTCCATTTCCAGACGGGCTGTTTCTCCCACTGTAAGCTGCAGGGACGATTCTGCACAGGCAAGCTGTAAAATGGAATGATCCGATACCCTTACAATACAGACGTCCGTAAAAGTATCCACGCTTGCCGTCAGATATGCGATTCCTTCTCCCTTGGCTAAAACAGCTCCGTTCGCATCAACTGTGACGACTTCTTCGTTTGTGGAGGCCCATATCACTCCTTCTGCATCTGTACCGTCTGCAGCTTTGACACAAAGAGCGCTTTCTGTTCCAACCTCCAGCTCTAATTTCTGTTCGCTGAGGGTATAAGGAATTTCCGCCTGCCCCTCCACCGTTATTTCACACGCTGTCGACAGGCTGCCGTCCGGCGTATATGCCGTGATCACCGTCTTACCTTTTCCTACGGCATAGACCGTCCCTTTCTCATCCACAAGGGCAATCCTGTTGTCGCCGGAGGTATAGACTGCATTTTGAAACGTCGCATTTTCAGGCAGTATCTTTGCATGGATAGTGCCTGCTGTCTTTTCCTGCATTACCAGTTCTGTCTGGTCAAACAGGATTTCATCCGGCGCTACAGGCTCGCTGTAAAGGGTAGAAGAATTATTACTATAGCTGTTTTCCTGACTGTCTGTTTCTGCCGAAAGGAGATAATACTTCACCTCGCCCACATTTTCAAATACAGCGGGCTCAATTTCCTGTGAAAATCGCCAACTCTCCCCTGCCGCGAGACTGTTTCCGCCATAAGAAAGCACTGCAAAAGGAGTATTTTCCTGATTGTCCTCTTTCATGGTAAGGGATACGTTTTCCGCTGTCTGGCATCCGATATTTTTTACTGTCCCACTGATCTTATTTCCTTCCAGCTTCAGATCAGTCAGGACAATATCGCTGAAGCCCAGTTCGCACACCGCACTGTTATCGGACAGCTCCTTATCCTCCGCATCCACAGGAATAACGGTAAGGGTATACTGCTGGTTTATCATAGGCTCTGGTAATAGATAGGACAAGCTTATATTCTGGCTTTCACCTACCGGAATATTTACCTCCATTATTTCAGTATGCAGATCACCCAAGCTGTTCCCGGTCAGAGAAACTTTAACTTTTGATACTTCATGTGCCGTAAAGTTAGAAGCTGACGCCGTAAATTCCACGATATTTCCCTCTGCAGCGTCAGAAGCACGGTAGGCAAGGGAGGGAGCCACAAAAAAACTCTCCGGCTGTACATTTCTTGTTACCACCATATCCGCCAGACCATAAATCAGGTTCGGGTCATCCAATATTTCTTCTTCGTCATAAGCTATGCTTATTGTTTGGTCGTCATAATAGACCGGCGAATAATTCGTGATCCTGCTGCCATTTTCAACAATCGGGACAGGAGAGGTATACAGCCCATTCCTGAAATAAGAGGCGCAGACACTGCCTGCAAACCCGTCCTGTTTTAAAAACAGGATGACTTCTTCGCCGGAGGCATTTTTTACCACTGTAAAATTATCTGTTGCGATGCCTGTATCATAAATATAGGAAAGCTTGTCCGCAGAAGCTTTATACACCCTGTTCCCGCCTGAAAAATAAAGTGTCCCGTCGCACAAGTCTACAATCTCAGCACGGTAGGAGGCATCCCCTGCCATGGCTTTTTTCCCGTTTCTGATATAATATACAGTACCGTCCTGCGTCGCCGAAACATTGTCAGCATCCTCCGCATATAAAACCGCAGGGCTGCCGCCCACATAATCCATGTCATAGTCGGACACATAGTGCAGCCCTGATGCATAACATACGGGACTGCCCCAGACTCCGCCCTTATATTCACATACCCAGATGGCATTGCTGCCCTTTGTATAATGATAGTCATTCTCGGAATTGACCAGCCATGCTACTGATGCCATATTGCCGTCGGCTGCTACTATCGGAGAAAATTCCATCAGGCCGTTTCCTGACTCCGATATTCTCTGCGGCTCGGAAAAAGAACCGTTTTCAAAGACTGCCGCATATATGTCCATGTTGCTGCTGACAGTATCAACAGTCGTATCCTCGGAAAATTCCATAGCAGCTTTGTTCCATACCAGATACGCTTTATTTCCCTCTGCCGTCATATGTGGATAATAGTCTCCCGTCTTGGTGTCGCTGCATACAGACGCCAAGCTGCCCCAGCCGTTTCCGTCGTTTTTATTCACGCTGTAAACAAGGGTTGTCCTGTTGGCGCTGCTTTTGTCTCCAAAGTCATGGATCCATGCAAGGATTTCCGTACCGTCGGAAAGCTTCACATATTGCACATTGTTTTCCGGAAATACGCCCTGATCCTCCGAGATTTCCGAGTAACGGAAACTATCTGACGGGGTGAGGACGGATTCGTTTTGCCGGGAATAGGCGGCGATGCCGCCCTGCTTTTCTGCGGAGAGGTAATTTCTGGGCAGTATTTCCAAGTCATCAACAGACGGTTCTAAACTAACGGATTTAGAATCGGCATAATCCGAAAAACTCATTGCAGGCCAGATATTTCCCTCTACTGTAGTTGTACGTTTTCCACCAAAGCAAAAGAACTTTACTTCTCCATATAATGAAAAACTCGCATTAATACTAAGGGATTCTTTGTCATCTACATAGGGAATGGTAATCGATACCGGGAATTTACCTATTGCACCGATCTCTGTATGGGCGAGATTCCAGCCTACACCGACTACAATTTTAGCGGTCGGTGCGCATATTATAACCGCAGACACATCAAGATTTCCCTCTACATAAGTAAAAACTAAATTTCCTCCTAATGTCATGCTCAATTCCAGTTTTGCATAAGCTAATCCGGCAGCGCATACCGGTCTGTACTCTACTGCCCCTGAACCTGTGGCAACAACAATCACTCCACCTTCCATGAATTTTCCTGTATCGGAAAATTCCAGATAACCGCTGACTGCCATTTTGACACTTACATTGCAGAATTTTCCGGGCTTCATACTTTCATCGACATTCTTAAACTGTTCATCCAATGTATGACCGGACTTACTTCCCGAAGTCTTATACGCTTCCTTGATTGCATCGTAACTTGCCTTTCCCTCTGTGGAAACAGCAACCTTGACCGTTTTTGTATCCTTATCATAAGTAACTGTTGAACTGACACCTTTACCGAAATCCATGTCAAATCCCATATTTATATTGAATAATCCAACATTCCCGTCCTCTGTCTCCACATCAGGCGCAGAAGTTGTAACGGATGTTTTCATGGACGGCAGTCTACAGATGTATTTATCCTGTTTTGGCTTGATATCGAAAGTATAGATACCGGATTCCGACTGGTAATAGCTTAACTGTGCCCATCCTCCAAAGTGTTCGTAGCCGTCAAAGTAAGTGCTGATAAATACTTCTTTGCAGTTTTTACTGAGCGGGAACGATATGTAGCCGGTATCCTTTGACGGGTAATAATAATGCGTGCCGGTAAATTTCTCCTCTATGCATACCCTGTCGCCCTTGATTGGTACGCCGGTCATGGCATCACGAAACAGGAATAAGCTGTTTCCGCTGTTGGTCAACTGATCGGCGGAGTCTTTTTCTTTGGGTATGTGGTTTCTGCCTAGGGCTACGCTGTAGGTTAGGTTTTGAGGGAGTTCGGTGACGGTTGTGCCGTCGGAACGGCACCATGTGTCGCTGGCAGATTGAGTCGGCAATGGTATTGGATATTGTAAATTATATGGTGTATAGATGGTTGATAGATTTATACAATCTGCAAACATATCACTATCATATAAATCCCAATATCCTTCAGGAGGTCTAGTGTCAGCTTTTTCTAAATTAAAATTACTTAAGTCAAGATCAGTTAAGCTTTTACATTCGCCAAACATATCACTTACATTGGTCACATTGCCAGTATCCCAACCACTCAAATCTAAATATGACAACTGGTTACATCCGTAAAACATCCACGCCATCGTTTCAACTTGACTAGTGTCAAAATTACTTACATCCAAACTTTTTAGATTACTACACCTATAAAACATTCCCCACATAGTTGTTACATTGCTGGTATCAAAATTACTTACATCCAACTCTGTTAAACTACTACAGCCACTGAACATTCCGGATACTTCTACTTCTTCACTAGGATCCAAATCCGTATAAACAAACCATGACCCCATATGTGTCACATTTTGGGTATCAAAATTACTTACATCCAATTTTTTCAGATTTGAACAATTAGAAAACATACCTCCCATATCTTTTACTTTACTAGTATTAAAACTGTTTACATTTAAATTATACAAATTTTTACAATTATAAAACATAGTACTCATATCTTCTACTTTATCAGTATTAAAGCTGTCCAAATTTACACTTTCAAGATTATTACATTCCGAAAACATACTTCCCATATTTTTTACTTTACTGGTATTAAAACTACTTAAATCTAAATTTTTTAGGTTGTCGCATAGCCAAAACATGCGATTCATATCGGTTACATTACTGGTATCAAAATTACTCAAATCTAAACTTGCTAAATTACTACACATACCAAACATACATACCATATTTGTTACTTTATCTGTACTAAAATTACTAAAATCAATATTTATTATTTTGTTGCACCTATAGAACATATAAGATGCATCCGTCATGCCTGATACGTTAATTGTGGCAGATTTAATTGAATCACAATATGACCACCATGGTGCTCTCATATACTCCGATGAAGATTCTTTAAAATCTCCAGTCCCTTCCACCGTCAATTTCCCATTCGCATCAATCACCCATGCAATATCATTCGAAATCCCACTGGCAATATCATCCGCCGAAGCCATACTCTCCCAGCCTTCTTGCCGCACTTTCAGTTCCCCATCCATATTGCTGTCAGTTTCCTCTGTCTCCTGCCCCGTTTCCAAATCTCCTGTTTTCTCTGCACTACTGTTTTCTTCCCCTATTTCGGTATTCTCCTGTCCCGTCTCTTCCTCCGTTTTCTCTATTTCTTCTTCCTCCTGTTCCTCACCTTCCTGCGTTGCACTATCCCCTTCAGTCTCTCCTCCAACAATTTCTTCCCCATCGGGCACTTCCTCCTGCGTCCCTTCCTTTTCCGTACTATTTTCACTCGCCTGATTTTCCGGCTCCTGCGCAGCATACTCCACAGTACCTTCCGTACTCTCCTCCTGCGCCTCAGCCTCTGTCATTACCGCAGGCACTTCCCCTGCCGCCGATGCTTTGATCCCCACAGACAGAACCTCCGTCCAAACCAATACCGTGCCCATTATCCCTGCCAAAACCCGTACTTTCCCTTTTTTCATCCCTCATGCTCTCCTTGTTCTTTTATACTTTTTTCTCTTCCGTTTTCCCAGATCTGCTTATCCGCTGTTTCATAAAGCAGACTTTCTGAAACACTTTCTGTATAATGAAAACAAGTATCATTTTGGGCTGCTTTCTGTCTTAGGGGTCTATTTTAAGGCGGCTTATCCGCTGTTTCATGTTGTCTACCATTTGGAACATTTTTCCTCACTTTTATCAAACCTGATTCCCTCTGTCTGCTTTGACGGATTCCAAGTCACCAGTGGAAACCCACGTCCCTTTATCTTTATCCTTCCCCCTCTCCGCCCTGCACTCCATACACCTGCGGTAAAAGGTCGAATAGTTCATCTGCAGTGCCTCCGCCGCCTTCCTTACCGAGATTTCTCCCTTCTCCCACATCCCGTAATACTTCTCAAACCCCTCCGGCTCTCTCTTTTTCCGCCGCCCGAACCGAATCCCCCTCTTCTTTGCCGCGGCAATCCCCTCCGCCTGCCTCTGCCTGATAAACGCCCTCTCCGTCTCCGCCACATACGCCAGTATCTGTAATACCAGATCCGAAATAAATACGCCTGTCAAATCTTCATTCAGGGAATTTGTGTTTAAGAGCGGCATATCGATCACTTGGATATCCGCCCCGATTTTCTTTGTGATAAGCCGCCACTGCTCCAAAATTTCCCGATAATCCCGACCAAGGCGGTCAATGCTCTTAATGACAAGCACATCCCCCTTTTTCAGTTTCTTTAATAATCTCATGTACTGCGGCCTCGAAAAATCCTGCCCGGACATTTTATCCAGATAGATATTTATCTCTGCAATCTGTTCCTTTTCCATTGCAAGAAACTGCCTCTCCGGGTTTTGGTCTTTTGCAGACACCCGTACATATCCATACCGTTCCATACCAGCCTGCCTCCTTTTGCATTTTCGTTTGCATTTTGTTTCCGACTTCTCCATTGTAATCTGCTGTAAGGCTGTATATAATAGAATCAGAGAGATATATTTAGGATTTAAAAATATGGCATTTTACCGGCAGAGTTCAAATAGGGAAAGCAGGTAAAAATAGCAGAAAACCATTACACCCGGCATTGATGCCCACGGTGTCAGACTTGATGTTTATGTGGCAGACAACAGTCTTTCCATGGGTGACGAAACAGTCAAGATATTCCTGAATGCGAAAGGGACATTAAATGATATAGGCAAGGAATTAAAAACATTCCTAGATTATGTGGCAGGTCAGAAACCGGAGGATACCTATGTAAAAAGGTTAGAGACAGCGGTAAAGAAAGCTAGAAAAAACAAGGAACGGAGGCATGAGTATATGACATTGTTAATGCGGGATCAGGAAAATATAGAAAAGGGCAGAATGGAAGGGGTTTTCGGGATGATATCGTCACTACGGGATTTAAATATACCAGACAGTACAATTTTACAACAATTACAGGAAAAATTCTCACTGACAAAAGAAGAATCACAAGAATACTTAAGCCGATAAAGTCTCTTTGGTGTCTGACAATACAATGGACGAATGTATTCAGAAAGAAGTCCTGACTGAAATATTGAAAAGAGAAAGGATGACCATTATGAGTTTTATTTTATCCGAATTTGATGAAAAAGCTTATGCGGAGGTAATCCGCGAAGACGGTTATGAAGACGACCTTGAGAAATCTACAAAAGATAAGGCATTTCTAGAAAGCCTATATCAGGAATTTGACCTGACATAATGAAAAAGGAAAAAGCAGAGTGGGCATTTTATCCGCAGCTCTGCTTTTAAAATCATTTCTTAATCCTAAGATTAAATCATTTCTTATCCTGAGATTTCTTCCGATACCTTTAGATTTCTATCGTTCCTATACCTTATTTTCCGGAGAGGTATTCGTCAATTCCCTTTGCGCCGGCTTTTCCCGCGCCCATGGCAAGAATAACCGTTGCCGCGCCCGTTACGGCGTCGCCGCCGGCATAAACGCCTTCCTTCGTCGTTTTTCCATGTTCTTCATCCGCCACGATGCACTTCCATTTGTTCACTTCAAGCCCTTCCGTAGTAGAAGAAATCAATGGATTCGGAGAAGTACCCAAGGACATGATCACGGTATCCACATCCATGACAAATTCGGAATCCGGTTTTACTACCGGCCTTCTTCTGCCCGATTCGTCCGGCTCGCCAAGTTCCATTCTGACACATTTGATACCGCATACCCAGTTATTTTCATCTTCCAGAATTTCAACCGGATTGGTAAGAAGGTCAAAAATAATCCCTTCTTCTTTCGCATGATGCACTTCTTCCACTCTTGCAGGAAGTTCTTCCTCGCTTCTGCGGTATACGATATGTACTTCCGCGCCGAGACGGAGGGCTGTTCTTGCCGCGTCCATCGCCACATTGCCGCCGCCTACTACGGCTACCTTTTTACCGCGCATGATGGGGGTATTGGAGTTTTCGTCAAAAGCTTTCATCAAATTGCTTCTCGTCAGATATTCGTTAGCGGAAAATACGCCGTTGGCCTGCTCTCCCGGGATTCCCATAAATTTCGGAAGTCCTGCGCCGGAGCCGATAAATACGGCTGAAAATCCTTCTTTCTCCATCAGTTCGTCTATCGTTACGGACTTTCCTACCACTACGTTTGTTTCGATCTTAACGCCAAGCGCTTTTACATTTTCGATTTCCTTTTTTACCACGTCCTCTTTCGGTAAACGGAATTCCGGTATTCCATATACCAAAACGCCGCCTGCTTCATGCAGCGCCTCAAAAATCGTAACCTCATACCCCATCTTTGCAAGGTCTCCCGCACAGGTAAGCCCGGCCGGGCCGGAACCGATTACGGCTACTTTCTTTCCTTTTTTCTCCTTTGCGCCTTCCGGTACGATCCCTGCTTCTCTTGCGCTGTCGGCTACGAAACGCTCTAATTTACCGATGGATACCGGTTCGCCTTTGATCCCTCTGATACATTTCCCCTCGCACTGGCTTTCCTGAGGGCATACGCGTCCGCACACTGCCGGAAGGGCTGAAGACTCTGCAATGACCTTATAGGCTTCTTCCACATTCCCGTTCTTTACCTGTTCAATAAATCCCGGAATATTGATCGCTACCGGACAGCCTTTGATGCATTGTGCATTTTTGCAGTTGATGCATCTTGCCGCCTCCTCCATCGCCTCTTCTTTATTATATCCCAAACATACTTCTTCAAAATTCGTCGCCCGCACTTTAGCGTCCTGTTCCCTTACGGGAACTTTCTTTAAAACATCCATTTTTACCTCATTTCTACGCGGTTTCATCATAAGAATCCTTATAAACCGGAATTTGCGGCCACCGCGCAGGCCTCAAAACTTTAACTACATATTTCCAATTTCACGTTAACTCCCATCTGCCCGCTTTAGCGGGCATACAAATCAGGATCGTGAAATTTTTAATTTCACGCTGCTTTCTCCCGCCAAATGTCCCGTGGACCATGCGATCTGCAGATTAAACCCTCCCGTAAGCGCATCTACGTCAATGACCTCGCCTGCAAAGTACAAGCCTTTTATTTTCTTCGATTCCATGGTAGACGGATCGATCTCTTTTACGTTTACCCCGCCCATCGTAACGATTGCTTCTTCGATTGGTCTGGTCCCCGTCACCGTCAATTGCAGGTTTTTGATCAAAAAGGCAAAGTCCTGACGCTCCTTTTTCGTGATCTCATTGACCTTTTTTTCAGGCGGGATCCCCGAAAGTTCCGTCATGACCGGAATCAGCTTTGCCGGAAACAGCCCTCCCAGACAATTTTTGAACCGCTTGTTTTTATTCTCCTCAAAATCCCTGAGAAGCCTTTTGTCAAGCTGTTCGGCGGAAAGAGCCGGTTTCAGATCAATAAAGAGCGAAGCAGCGCCGACCTTTCCCTTCACGGCACGAGATCCGGAATAAAAACTGCCCGCGCTCAGGATCAACGGCCCGCTGACTCCAAAATGGGTAAACAGCATTTCTCCAAAACCGGCATACAGTTCTTTTTTTTCTTCTTTTAAAACTACTGCAACGTTTTTTAACGACAGGCCCTGCAGTTTTTTACACCACTCCTCTTTTACGGTAAGCGGTATCAGCCCGGGGCCGGGGTCTTTGATCCGGTGTCCGGTTTCTTTTGCAAACCGGTATCCGTCTCCCGTAGAACCGGTGGAAGGATAGGACAGCCCTCCTGTAGCGACGATCACCGCCTCTCCTTCTTCCGTCGTGCCGTCCTCAAGTAACACCCCCGTTATTTTTTCATCCGCATATAAAAGGCGTTTTACCTTCGTATGCAGCCTGATCCGGACCCCTTCCTTCTTTAGTTTTTTTGTCAACGCCGCAATGACGTCGGAAGAATGATCGGAACAGGGAAATACTCTCTCCCCTCTTTCCGTCTTCAGCGGACACCCTGCTTTTTCAAAAAAATCCATAACGGCATAATTGTCAAACCCGTAAAAAGCGCTGTACATAAATTTTTCATTGCTCACCAGATTCCGGAACAGGGCCCCGGTCTCACAGGCATTGGTTACGTTGCATCTTCCTTTTCCCGTAATAAAAACCTTTTTCCCAAGTTTCTCATTCTTTTCAAGAAGAACCACGCCGCCTCTGTCCTCTGCATCCGGCGGGCCGCCCGTATCTGCTTTCTCTTCTGCATGCAAGGCGTTCGCCGCCGCGTATGCCGCCATCATCCCGGCGGCCCCTCCTCCGATCACGATTACTTTTTTCAACTTTCGGCCTCTTCCTTCCTGAGCGGATAGTTCAGCATGGCGTCTTCATCAATAAAATTGATCTCATCATTCAGGTAAACCTGATAATTATTCCACGCATATTCAAGCTGCTCTAAGTTATGTTTCACGTCCTCCGGACGTTTTAAGCATAGCGCTACGACAAGGGCGTTGATCACGCTTAAAGGCGCTACAAGAGAATCTACGATCGATACCATATCGCTCCTCGCCAAAAGATTGCAGGAAGAATACAGATTCATCGGCGAATGGATACTGTCCGTGATCGTGATCACCTTGGCGTTCCTGTCATTGGCAAACTCCATTGCCTTTAATGTCCTCATGGAATATCTGGGAAAGCTGATACCCACAATGGCATCCTTTTCATCAATCCTGATCATCTGCTCAAACATCTCGCTGACGCTGGTGGAACGTAAAAGCTGCACATTGCCTCGTATCATATGAAGGTAAAAATGCAGAAAATCCGCTAAAGGCTCGCAGCTACGCATCCCTACGATATAAATATTCTTCGCTTCCAGTATGATGTTGACCGCCGTTTCAAAAGCCGCCGTATCCATGTTTACGATGGTATCCTGAATTTTTTCAATATCGGCGTTCAAAACGGAGTTTAGGATCTCCGACTGTGAACTCCTTCCATATTTGGCACCCATTTTCTGTACGGTATTCAATTTGTTTTTCACCCATTCTTCCAAGGCTTTCTGAAATTCAGGATATCCCTCATATCCGATCCCGGCTGCAAAACGCACTACGGTGGATTCGCTGATCCCTAAAGTTTCTCCCAGCTTTGCAGCCGTCATAAATACCGCCTGATCGTAATGTTCCTCAATAAATATGGCAATGGCTTTATGACTTTTGCTCATGCTGTTAAAATGGTCGTTGATCCTTGTGATAATGTCATACCGGTTTTCTTCCATGACCGTCCCCTTCCGTACTTTTGGGCATTCGTGTACCGCCCCGTCGCCCCTTACCATGAATGACCGGCGTACTATCCATGTAATTTAAACGCCTGATACGCATCCTGCAGCATCCTGCGCGTCTCTTCTTCGCTCACATCGTAGTCGCCCGTAATCGTCATACACGCCGCGCCGTGGATCAGGATCCACATCCTCGCAAACATCCCGCCCGGATCTTTACAGCCGTCCGCTTTCGCCTTTGTTATCTCTTTCACAACGGAACCGTTTTTTCCGTTTATGATTTCATAAAGACTCTTATTATGAGGGCCGGTATGTAAAAACAACAATTGAAAGAGATGCTTCTCCTCTTCCGCAAACTTAATGTAAACCATCCCCAAGTCCACAAAAGGAACGCTGTCCCCTTTCGGAAACTCTCCGTAAAAATGTTCAAAATATGCTACCGCATTTTCAAACAGGTCTACCCCCAGTTCCTCCATATTTTTATAGACCCTGAAAATCGGCTGGGTAGAACAGCCTGCTTTTGCCGCAAGTTTTCTTGCGGTCACCGCTTCGTAACCCTCTTCTCTTGTCATCTCGAACGCCGCTTCTAAAATATTGCGTATCGTAATGGACTCTTTTCTTGCCATTTCCTCCACCTCTCTTTTCCCTAACCCTGAAACCCTTCTCCTCAACGCTCAATAACATATGTTATTATACTATTGATCCAAAGATGCTGTCAAGAAGATTTCCGGTCCAGCCAAAAATCCCCTATAAAGGACGCCGTCTCATATGGATCGGCATATCCGTCCACTACGGCTGTTCCCTCTATTTTGATATGAACCGCCTCCTCCATATTTTCAACCCTGAAAATCCGGCCTTCCGTTTCTTTTACGCCGGCCTGTCCCGTTTCATGAGGGTTCACACAAATAGAAGGACCCACTGCATATTTTTCTCCATTTCTACGCGGCTTTTGACTTAAAAAAGCGTTTATATGTTCCCTATGCCTCAGTGTATCAAATTTTCTGCCGGATTACAAGTCATGCGCCAAAACGTGAAGAGACTGCCTTTTGCAGACAGCCTCCCCAATAAACCTTTATTCATTTTCTTACTTCAGCTACTAGATCGGATACACGCCGTTCTTTGTGTCCGCCTGCGTCATATCCACCTTATCCTGCTGGGCCTGACGGTATTTGAAAAAGTCGGTGGCAACCTGCGGGAATAATGCATAAGACAATACGTCCTCGTCCTGCTGTTTCCATTCCTTCATCTCCGATTCGATCTTGTTAAGCTCGTTCTCCAAAAGATCCGCCGGACGGCAGGTAATACGCTTCTCGCCCGGAATTACCTTATCGATGATCTCCTGGTTCATCGGTTTTACGGTCTGGCCGTATTCGCCGCGGAGTACCGCTTTCGTCTCTTTCGTAGCCATCTTATAACGTTCTCCCATCAGTACGTTAAATACGGCCTGCGTACCTACGATCTGGGAAGACGGCGTTACAAGAGGCGGCTCGCCCAAGTCCTTACGCACTGCCGGGATCTCCCTTAACACATCGTAATACTTGTCTTCTGCATTCTGCTCTTTCAACTGGCTCACCATGTTGGATAACATACCGCCCGGTACCTGATACAGTAAGGTCTTGATATCCACGCCCATTACCTTCGGGTTCAAAAGTCCGCTTGCAAGGCATTCATCCCTGTAAGGACGGAAATAATCCGCAATTTCCGCAAGAAGGTTCTGGTCGTATCCGGTATCATATTCCGTTCCCTTAAAAGTCTCCACCATTACTTCCGTAGCCGGCTGTGAAGTACCCATTGCAAAAGGCGACATAGCGCAGTCGATCACATCCACGCCCGCTTCTACTGCCTTCAGGTAGGTCATGCTTGCCACACCGGACGTATAATGGGTATGAAGCTGGATCGGCAGTTTGGTAACGCTCTTCATGGAAGAGATCAGCTCCGTCGCTTTATAAGGAACCAAAAGTCCCGCCATATCCTTGATACAGATAGAGTCTGCACCCATCTCTTCGATCTTCTTCGCCATATCCGTCCAGTATTCCAACGTATATGCATCGCCAAGGGTATAGGAAAGGGCTACCTGCGCATGGCCCCTTCCTTCCTGTTTTTTAACCCTGTTTGTTGCATTTACTGCCTCCTGAAGATTCCTAAGATCGTTCAGACAGTCAAAGATACGGATAATGTCGATGCCGTTTGCCACGGATTTCTGTACAAAATAATCTACCACGTCATCCGCATAAGGGCGGTATCCTAAAATATTCTGACCTCTAAATAACATCTGCAATTTTGTATTTTTAAATTCAGCCCTTAATTTTCTGAGCCTTTCCCACGGATCCTCTTTCAAGAAACGAAGGGACGCGTCAAATGTAGCCCCGCCCCAGCACTCTACCGAATGATAACCGACCTTATCCATTTTCGCGGCGATCGGGAGCATCAGATCGGTAGGCATTCTGGTCGCAATCAGCGACTGATGAGCGTCACGCAATACCGTTTCCGTAATTTTTATCGGTTTTTTCACCTGCTCTGACATAACCTGTTTCCTCCTGTTTTCTATACGATTCCAAATACAGCCATAAAGGTTCCGGCTGCTACTGCTGTTCCAATAACACCTGCTACGTTAGGCCCCATTGCATGCATCAGCAGGAAGTTGGTAGGATCGGACTCCGCGCCGACCTTCTGCGATACTCTGGCTGCCATCGGCACTGCGGACACGCCTGCCGAACCGATCAGCGGATTTACCTTGCCATGCGTTACTACGCACATGATTTTACCGAATACCACGCCTGCTGCCGTACCGAATGCAAATGCGATCAGTCCCAAAGCAACGATCTTTAACGTAGTCCAGTTTAAGAAAGCCTCTGCGCTTGTCGTTGCGCCTACCGACGTACCAAGCAGGATAACTACGATGTACATCAATGCGTTGGATGCCGTATCCGTAAGCTGCCTTACCACGCCGGACTCTTTAAATAAGTTACCGAGCATCAGCATACCGACAAGCGGCGCCGTGGTCGGAAGGATCATGCTCACTACGATAGTAATGATGATCGGGAAAAGGATCTTCTCCAGTTTGGATACCGGTCTTAACTGTCCCATCTTAATCTTACGTTCTTTTTCCGTCGTTAACAGCTTCATGATCGGGGGCTGGATGATCGGCACAAGGGACATATAGGAATATGCCGCCACTGCAATCGGCCCGAGTAACGCCGTCTGTCCCAGCTTACTTGCAAGGAAGATGGAGGTCGGTCCGTCTGCCCCTCCGATAATGGAGATCGCCGCTGCCGCCATATCGTTAAATCCAAATGCAATCGCGCCGAAATAAGCTGCAAAAATACCGAACTGTGCCGCCGCACCGAGCAAAAAACTCTTCGGGTTCGCAATCAGGGGACCAAAGTCCGTCTGCGCGCCTACGCCCATAAAGATCAGGGACGGAAGGATCGCCCATTCATCCAAAAGATAGAAGTAATGAAGCAGTCCGCCCGCCGAGCCATCTTTCGGTTCCATCATAATATCCGGATAGATATTTACCAACAGCATACCGAATGCTATCGGGACAAGCAATAACGGCTCAAACCCTTTAGCGATGGCTAAATAAAGAAATACACAGGCTACCAGGATCATCAGATAGTTTCCCCATGTAAGATTGAAAAACGCGGTCTGATGAAGGAGATTGCCTAAAGTAGAAGTTATGTAATCCATTTTTTCTCCTATCCGTCTGCTTTAGCAGACTTTTTATTCAACTTAGCCTTTTTTTATCGTTAGTTCAGAGTCGCCAGTACCGCCCCTGCTTCGATCGCGTCGCCTACCGATACTTCAATACTTGCTACGGTGCCGTCCTGCGGCGCTACAACGGGGATCTCCATCTTCATCGCTTCAATGATAACGACCGCATCGCCGCGTTTTACCGCCTGCCCCACGTTTGCCTCGATCTTAAATACTTTTCCTGCCGCGCCCGCTTCTACTTTGATGCTGCCTGCGCCGCCGGATGCTTTGGGCGCTGCCGGAGCGGGAGCCGCTTTCGGAGCAGCCTTGGGCGCTGCCGGAGCGGAAACTGCGGGTGCGCCGTTTGATGCGCCTTCTTCTACTACTACGTCATATACGTTGCCATTTACGGTAATGGTATAATTTTTCATGTCTTATTCCTCCTATGATCAGGCTTTCTGCCATTTACTCTTATTTGCTTTACGGATGGATCTTACGACAAATCCGTCCGTGCTTGCAGCCCCTTCGCTCGCCGCGATCGCCGCCGCTATAACTGCCACTAATTCAAGGTCATCCGTCAGATCCTCGTCCGGGAACTGGATCTCTTCTGTTTCTACCGCCGGTTCCGGCGCTCTTTCCGTCTTCGGCTCTTCTTTTTTCTTTTCGAATATGGAAATGAACCTAAAACAGCTAATGAGAAGGCAGATCAGGATCAGTACCGCGAAAACGGTTCCCATACCAAGCAGGGTATTCAGACCTGCCCTTTGCATGGATTCCCCGAAAGTATACTTCACATTGGCCGACATGCCGGACAGCATGTATCCCATGGAATCGCTTTCCTCGTAGATCACTTCCACGTTTGCATTCCGCATTTCTCCTTTGATCGTAACATTGATAACCGCTTCTTCCTCACCCAGCGTTACCACTTCGGAATCTATAGTCTCTACATAATTACCCATATCTTCTTTTGCTTTGCTAAAGCTTTCCACTGCCTTTTCCAGCACTTTATAGTTCGGATAACTTTTCAGTTCGTCCGGAATCCCCTGTGCTTCACATTGTACCAGCAATGAAATGAGCTGCTTCGCATTGTCTGCCGCTTCCTTTTCGGACATGATCGGTTCTTTTTCAACTTTCACCGTTCCGCAGGCAGTCAGACCAAAGAGACAAGTAATCATACCTAATACTAATAAATATTTTTTCATATTAAGTATCATCCTTTCTTAAACTGTGCCATGTTTTTTTGCCGGACGTTCTTCCCGTTTTGTAAACAGCATTTCGAATGCGCTGATCACATATCTCCTTGTATCGGCGGGAGCAATGATCCTGTCTACATAGCCTCTTTTTGCAGCGCTTAACGCGCTCGTCTGAAGGGCTTTATATTCCGCCGCTTTTTCGCTGATCACGTCGGCCCCCTGTCCTTCGTACATGATCTTAGCCGCAAGTTCCGCCTCCATCGTACCGATCTGGGCATTTTCCCATGCAAAGGTGATATCCGCGCCGATGGCCTTGGAATTCATCGTTACATAAGCGCTGCCGAAAGCTTTCTTAGTCACTACGTTTACTTTTGCTACGGTAGCGTTGGCAAAAGCATATGTAAGGCGCGCCGCCGCTTTGGCGATCTTCTTCTCGGCGTCTGTCGTTGCCAGAAAACCTTTTACATTTGTAAGCGTAAGCAAAGGAATGTCGTAAGCGTCACAGAATGTAATAAAATCCGCCGCTTTATCGCATCCTTCCGGCGAAAGCACCGCATCGAACTTCTCGGAAACTTTACCGTCTTCCCCGTAAACTTCCGTACGGTTTGCAATCGCGCCTACCGTCAGGCCGTTCAATTTGATGAAGGCTGTCACCATATCTTTCGCATAATCTTCTTTTACTTCGAAAACTTTCCCGCTGTCGGAGATCTGGGATAAAGCGAGAGCCGTATCGCCGCTGCACGCTTCGATGGATTCGCATACTCTGTTAAGCTCGTCCCCGCACTCTTCAAAAGGCGCGTCGTCCTCATTGTTTGCGGGGAGGAACGCTACCAGTTCCCTGATCTTTGCAAAGATTGCCGCCTCGTCCGCCACACAGTCAACGATTCCCGCTTCTTTGCTTTGGAAATCCGCTGCGGAAGTGTCGCACTTCGTGATCACATTGCCGTCTAACGCATTGGGCGCGTTAACAAATAATTTTGCCTTGCTCTTTTCCATAAAGGTAAAGTCCGTCAAAGTCGGGATCAGGGCAAGTCCGCCGCCGCAGGTACCAAAGATCGCGGTGATCTGCGGGATCACGCCTGATGCAAGCGCCTGACTCCTATAGATCTCGCCAAATCCGTTCAATGCGTCCGCCGCCTCCTGCAGCCTCAGCCCTGCGCAGTCTAAAAGTCCGATGACAGGCGCGCCGGTCTTCATTGCAAGAGCATAGAGATTTGCAATCTTCTTTGCATGCATTTCACCCACAGAACCATTCATTACCGATGCGTCCTGGCTGTATACATACACAAGACCGCCGTCGATCACTCCATAACCGGTCACTACGCCGTCAGAAGGAGTCTCTGTCTGTTTCATGTTAAAATCAGTAGTTCTTGCCGTTACAAGCTCACCGATTTCCACAAAACTGTTGTCGTCGAGCAAAGCTTTGATTCTTTCACTCGCTTGTGAAGTGTTACTCATATTTCAGCCCTCCATTTTATATTAATAAAATAATACCATCTTTACTGTTACGCCAAGCGTCCCAGCATATGTAACAAAAAAATTTTGCGTACTGTATCAGTATAACACAATTTTGGCAAGCAGTATAGAAAATTTCAGAAATTTCTTATCATTTTTTTCCGTGATTATTCGCCGTATTTTGCCGCCTGATCCTTGATCAGTTCCGCGTCGTCAAAATAGTTGATCCGCATGGCCTCTTTTACTTCACTCAGGGTCTGTGCGGCAGTCTCCCTTGCGGTATCGGAACCCTTCTTTAAAATATTGTAAATTTCCGGTATGTCTTTCTCGAATTCTTTTCTTCTGTTTCTGATCGGTTCCAACTCTTCCTGCATTACATGATTCAGGAACTTTTTGACTTTTACGTCGCCCAGACCGCCCCGCTTATAATGAGCCTTTAACTCATCCAGATTGGCATACTCGGGCAGGTACCTTTCAAAATGCTCTTCAAGGCAGAAAGCATCCAGATAGGTAAATACGGTATTTCCTTCAATATGTCCCGGATCGCTCACCTGCAGATGCTCCGGATCCGTATACATGCTCATGATCTTCTTTTTCACATCATCCGCCGTATCCGCAAGGTAAATACAATTTCCCAGAGATTTGCTCATCTTGGCCTTTCCGTCGGTTCCCGGCAGCCTCATGCACACTTCGTTTTCCGGGATCAGAGCCTCCGGCTCCACTAAAACTTCCGAATACACCGCATTAAATTTCCGCACAATTTCCCGCGTCTGTTCGATCATTGGGAGCTGATCCTCCCCCACCGGCACGGTAGTCGCTTTAAAGGCCGTAATATCCGCTGCCTGACTGATCGGATAAGTAAAGAAACCTACCGGGATGCTGGCTTCAAAATTCCTCATCTGTATTTCCGCCTTTACCGTGGGATTCCTCTGTAATCTTGCTACGGTGACAAGATCCATATAATAAAAAGTCAGTTCGCAAAGCTCACTGATCTGGGACTGGATGAACAGCGTCGACTTTGCCGGATCCAAACCGCAGGAAAGATAATCCAGCGCCACTTCAATAATATTTTGTCTTATTTTCTCGGGATTTTCTATATTATCCGTAAGCGCCTGCGCATCCGCGATCATAATAAAAGTCTTGTCATATTCTCCGGAATTTTGCAGTTCCACCCTTCTTTTTAAGGAACCCACATAATGCCCGACATGCAGTCTTCCCGTGGGTCTGTCTCCCGTTAAGATTATTTTACTCATTTTTATTTACTCCTTTCGCATTTTCAACCGTCTGCCATGGCGCAGCAACAACAAAAACTCTTATCCCCGCAGGACAAGAGTTCCTTTTACTTTGCCATCCATTTTATTGTTATCTTCCTTATCAACAGCCAGACAGAACAATTTACTCTCTCCAAGTCATTATTTTTATAAGGATCGGAGCAGACGTCAGCTGTCCGTCCCCGCGCAGAGGCGCAAATACGCCGCGCTCCGGCGTCTGTATTGACCTTAGTATAGCAAGAAATATAGGGATTTACAACCCAAAATTCCACAATACTTTTTCGATGCACCACTGAAGATCGATCTTTTCCACGCTGCCTGCCGTCACAAAGGTCACTGTCTTATACAGCCTGCCGTTTACGGTATACTCAGCCTTGCCTACCGCCGCGCCTTTCTCCACGGGCGCGGTAAGCCGGTCTTCCAAACTATACGAAACTTCTATCCGTTCATCTTTACGCATCAAAACCCCTGTTTCGTCTTCTCCCCCCTCTAACGCCTCCACACCGATATACGCTTTTTGCCCGATCTTATCTGTCTGCCCGTTTTCTACCAGAATCGGCACAAGTTTCTCCTGATCCAGCGGCGCCTCATCCATCGTATGATATTCGTAATTTTCCAGTCCGTAATTCATAAGCGTTTTTGTATCGCTCCACTTGTAATGCTTATTATTCGGCCAGCCGCACGCCAGAAGAGCCACGACAAAGGTCCTGTGGTCCCGCCTTAACGCCCCCACATAGCAATATCCCGCTTTGTTGGTAAATCCGGTCTTTCCCGACAACGCCCCCTCCATCATCGTTAAAAACGCATTATGATTATTGCAGGAAAAATAACGGCTCCCCTGACTCATTTCTCCGTCTTCTTGTTTTATGTAGTTGGAAAAACCGTAGGAAGGAGTCCTTGTGATCTCAAGAAATTCCTCTTTTTTCCCGGAAACTCCGATACAGTAGGACATGATCCTTGCCAGATCCGCCGCCGTTGTGGAATGGAACCGTTCGTTTTCCCCTACTACCGCGTCCAAACCGTTAGGCGTAATAAAATATGTGTCAAAGCATCCAAGATCCCTTGCCTTCTGGTTCATCATTTTGGCGAACCCCTCCACGCTGCCGCCCACATGTTCCGCAATGGCAACGGCCGAATCGTTATGGGATTCCAGCATCAAAGAATACAGCAGATCCCCCAGTCTGTAGTATTCGCCTTCCTGAACCGTCAGCTTTACTTTGGGCATCCTTGCCGCATACGAAGATACCTTAACAAAATCGTCCGTATTGGCATTTTCCAGCGCCACAATACAGGTCATGATCTTGGTAGTGCTCGCCATAGGCATGATCTGATCTTCGTTTTTCCCGTAAAGGATCCTGCCGGAATCCGCATCCATCAGTACTGCCGACTGTGCGTAAAGCTCCAGCTTCACTTGTGTATTTTCGTTTTCCTGTGCAAAACTATGTAATAAAAACGCCGGATGGGATACAAGGAAAATAGATGCCAGAATAACAGTCAATATGATTTTTCTCATGGTTATATACGCTGCCTTCCCGCTGCTTCAGTTTCATTATACTTTCTTTTCACTCTTTTTATGCCTGTTTTGCCCCTCTTGGACAAAGACAATCACCCTCCGGCCTGTCGTCCTTGATTCTGTATGTCATCTATTGTATGATATTATAAGTCTTCTTTATTATATAAACTATATAAAACGCCAAAAAAGAGGATAAAGAGGCAGAAAACTCCTGTTTCTTCAAAACGGCGCTGTTAAATAACACTTAATATGTTTAGATTGGAGAATATATCCGTGAAAAAATTTGTAAACAAAATCTGTAAATACTGGTATCTGATCCTAATAACCGGGCTGCTTTTTTCTCAAGCCGCCGTCTTTTTGGGTCTGGGTGATAAAAGTTATATCACTGTCCACGACAATCTGGATCTGTTCATCCCCCACCTTAGAATGTTAAAGCTCTCCGGCAGTTTCTTTACGCAAGGCGAAATTCTGCCGATCTTAGGCGGCGTGACCAGAAACGACTTCGGTTCGGAATTTTATCTTTACAACCTGCTCTTTGCTTTCCTTCCTGCTTACTATGCCTATATCGCAGGTTATTTCTTAAGCATTGCCGTTTCTATGGTTTCCGTATCCCTGCTGGCAAAAGACATTCTGCCGGATTACAGGACCTATAAGCCTTTTGTCCTGCTGTTTGGAATGCTTTACGGGATTCTGCCGGTTTTTCCCACATATGGCCTTGCTTTTGCCTCCATCCCCCTTGTTGTTTTCCTGTTGCGTAAAATCTACCATGGTAAAAACGTATGTTATTTTATTCTTCTGTTTTTTTATCCCGTTATTTCATACTTTTCTTATTTTGGATTTTTCATTTTAGGCTATCTCGTCCTGTTCACCATCGGAGACTGGATACGGAAGAAAAAGCCGAATACCGGGCTGCTCATTTCCATCCCTGTGTTATTTATCGGATATGCCCTTTTAGAATACCGTCTGTTTTCTTCCATGCTCTTTAGCGACACGGTTACGATCAGAAGCGCTATGGACATGGGCGACCTGAACCTGACAGAAATTGCGGGCACCATATGGGAGGGCTTTATCAACAGTACGTTCCATGCCGGAGATTCCCATAAATATGTAGTACTTCCCCTTGTGATCTTTTATCTGCTGTTTCAAAACGTCCTTTATATCAAACGGAAAGAATTCAAAAAAATAACTTCCGATATTTTTAATCTTCTTTTCCTGTTCATTGTTTTTAACAGCGTGATCTACGGGCTCTATTATTTTAAGCCGCTGCGGGATCTGATCGCTGCGCTCCTCCCTCCCTTGGAAGGTTTCCAATACTACCGCACCATATTTTTCAATCCTTTCCTTTGGTATACGCTTTTATTCCTCATTATCAAGCGGCTGTATGACAAAGGACTGCGCACGGAAACAAAAAGATATCAGCGGGCCGGTATCTTCCTTTCCGTACTCGCCCTGCTTGCTGTCGTTTTTGTGCCTGCCAACTACAACGATTTTTATTACACATGTTATTATAATGTTTACCGTTTTGTAAAGCAAAAACCCGTGGACATGTTGAATTATCATGAATTTTATTCGGAAGATCTGTTCACTCTAATAAAAGATGATATTGATTATAACGGGGAATATGCCGCTGCCTACGGTTTTCATCCCGGAATCCTTACTTATAACGGCATTTCCACTTTAGACGGCTATCTCGGCATGTACTCTTTAGAATATAAAGAAAACTTCCGCAAAGTCATCGCGCCTGCACTCGAAAAAAGCGCTTACTACCAAAGTTACTTCGACACATGGGGCGCAAGGGCATATCTGTTCCCCGGTTTCGACCAAAATTCTTATCTGCCCTCGAAAAACCTGACCCTGCCGGATTCCAATCTTTATATAGATGCCGAAGCCTTTAAGGCTTTGGGCGGCGTTTATCTTTTCTCCCGTTTTGAGCTGTCCAACGCGGACGCTCTCGCCCTTTCCCTTGCCGGCGCTTACACGGAAGAAAGCTCTCCTTACCATATATATGTATACCATGCGGACTAAAAGGTATTCAGAGCGTCGGGGCGCATTTGCCAACCGCTTTCATTGACAATATCATAGTAAAATGATATGATACATTTATTTAAGGGACTGCCTTAAAAACACTATGCCAAAAAGCGCAGAAATGAGGACTTATTTATGCCAATCAGAATCCATAACTTTGCTGGCAGGCTGGGATGGAATGCAAGAAAATACCTCCCCCGCCTATCCAGCGCCGGTTATTTGAAATTACAATTCATTACCCGTAGGAAATCGCAGAAAAAATATATCGATTATTTTCTGCAGAACAAAGAAATACCAAAACCAAACGTTATTAATTTAGAAACGATCAACCGCTGCAATTCCACCTGTGAATTCTGCACGGCCAATAAAAATGCGGAAAAGCGCCCTTACAAGCGTATGGAGGACGAGCTTTACTACAGTATCATCGACCAACTGCGCGACTGGGATTACAGGGGACATCTGACGCTTTACGGAAACAATGAGCCGTGGCTTGACACAAGGATCGTAGAACTCCATAAATATGCGAGAGAACAATTACCGAACGCTTTTATCTTTATGTCCACCAACGGCCTTTTATTGGATATCGAAAAAACAAAAGCAATTACTCCTTATGTCAACCAGCTCATTATCAATAACTACTGTTTGGATATGAAGCTCCATGAAAATGTAAAAGAAGTATATGATTATGTAAAGTCCCATCCTGAAGAATTTAAGGACGTGGATATTTTGATTCAGATGCGTTATTTAAAAGAGGTGCTTACAAACCGCGCAGGATCTGCCCCAAACAAACAGGCGACAGAAAAATTGATCAAAGAAACCTGCCTTATGCCCTTTACCGATATGTGGATCATGCCAAACGGCAAATTGGGAATCTGCTGCTGCGACAATTTTGAAGTAACGGATTTCGGCGACCTGCATGAAATGTCCGTAAAAGACGCATGGAACAGCCTCAAATATCAGGAGCTGCGCGCCCAGATAAAAAACGGCAGACAGAACTATCCCTTCTGTAAGCATTGCGACTTTATTGATGCGGGCCTGCGCATGGACGCTGTCAACGACATTTTAAAAAATAACGAAAATCTCCACGGCGCCAGACAATCCATGTTTAAAAGATAATGCGGCGCCTATGAAAGCGATAACGGCAGATTCTATAAAAAAGCCTGTTGTCAGCTACAATAAAAAAGGGCTGCCGGTTGTATGCCGGTTTCAGCCCCTTTTTTATTTGCCGGAAAATTTCAGATCTATTTCCCGGCAGCCCCTTCTTCATGATACTCTTTTTCCGTATTTACGTTCCATATATTGGACTTGTCTTTCTTTCCGCTTAAAATATTTTTGACCGTTTCAAAAGAAGTCACCATGGAATGGTCAATATTATTGTATCTATGCTGGCCGTTACGCCCTACGCAGTATAAGTTGTCAATGGTATTCAGATAATCGACCAGCGTATCGATCTCTTCATAAGTATCAAAATAAGCCGGATATGCTTTTTTTACCCTTTCCGCATGGGAATCCATCACTTGTTCCTGATTGTCGATCAGCCCCATTTTCACCATTTCCGAAATGCCAAGCTTTGTAAACTGCTCGTCGGACAAATTCCAGAACTCATCGCCTTCATTACAAAAATATTCCAATCCTACCCAGACCGTATGCTCCAAATCTCTGATCATATAGGGCGACCAATTATTATAGATCTGAAAACGCCCCATCTTTACTGTCCGGTCGTGTACATACACCCAGTTATCCGGTACAATATTTCCGATCGTCTTTATCTTTGTCTTGTTTTTCAGATTCAATTTCGGAACCAGCACGCCCAATGTCCTGTAATCCCGATAAGGAAGTCCTTTGGCAATGCGGGCAGGTTCCGCCGGGACGTCGTTCATTCCGGCAATCAGATCCTTGATCGGCATGGATGAGATAACGATATCTCCTTCCACCTCTTTCCTCTCGCCGGCCTGCTCATACTGCAGACTTGTAATGACCTGATCTTCATTTTTTCGGATCCCTACCACTTTAGCGTTTCTTAAGATAGTCCCGCCCAGCTTTTCAATCTCCGAAGCCGTCACATCCCAAAGCTGTCCGGGTCCCAGCTTGGGATAGCTGAAAGATTCTATCAGAGAAGTTTCCACATGGCGGTTTTTCTTTTTCGGCAGCATCTTGGCAAATACATCCTTAACGATAGCCATGACGGAAAGGCCTTTGGCGCGCTGCGCGCCCCAACTCGGATCGATTCCGCTTGGATGACGTCCCCACAGATTTTCCGTATAAGTTTCAAAGAACATGGAGTACAGTTTCTTCCCGAAACGGTTAATGTAAAAGTCCTCCAACGACTTTTCCTCCCGTTTATGGATCACACTGCCCAAATAACTGAATATCGCCTGTACGGTATTCACAAATCCCATATTAATAAACAGCTCCGGTTTTAACTGGATCGGATAATCGAAAAATTTGCTTTCAAAAAAAATACGGGATACACGGTTTCTATGCAGCATGACCCGATCCGACTTTTCAGGATTAGGTCCTCCCGCCGCCAAAGGGATCTGACGTTCTAACTTGATATCGTCCCAAGACGGCGCTCCCTGCATCGGCAGCATGGACTCCCACCAGCTATTTACTTCCGGCACTTTGGAAAAGAAACGGTGGCCGCCCATATCCATCCGGTTCCCCTTATAATTGACGGTCTTGGAAATGCCGCCCATATCCCCGCTTTCTTCCAATACGGTCACTTCATAGTCTTCCTTTGCCTTACTCAGTAATTCATAAGCCGCCGTCAGGCCCGCAGGCCCGGCTCCTATAATCAATACCTTTTTCATTCCCGTGTTCTCTTTCCCTTCTTTGTCCTTATTTATCCTTCAGTCTTCCCTACTCTTATTGTTCCCTGACATCTTTCAAACAATCGCTCCTCGTTTATATATCAAGCTGCAATTCCACTTCCTCTTCCGCTTGATGCTTAAACTCTTCCAGCTGCACCGGATTTAGCTCCGGCAGCTCTTCTAACGACTGCAGGCCGAAACTGCGCAAAAACTGTTCCGTCGTTCCGAACAAAAGAGGCCTTCCGGGCGCGTCCAAACGCCCTACCTCTTTGATCAGGTCAAATTCGATCAGACGGTTTACCGCATGGTCACAGCTTACCCCCCTGACGCGCTCAATATCGAGCCTTGTTACCGGCTGCTTATAAGCCACGATGGACAGCGTCTCCAAAAGAGTATCCGTAAGCGTCAGTTTACGCGGCGCCTTTGCGATCTTAATGAGATATTCATACATATCGTTCTTTGTACAGAGCTGCACGCTCCCGTCCAACTCGATCAGAGAGAGACCCCGCTCTTCTTCTTCATACTTTTCTTTCATTTCCGACAATATTTTTTTTGTCGTCTTAACGTCTTTCTCAATCACAGCCGCCAGCTTGTCTATTTCAACCGAATCGCCCATCGTAAAAAGGATCGCTTCCATGACCGCTTCTGCCTTTTTATTCTCCAAACTAATCCTCCATTCTTTTCCCTATGCCTGTCCCTGCATTCTCATGCTGATCCTGATATCGTCAAAAATGTTTTCCTGCACAATATTGATCTTTCCTATCTTCATCAGCTCCAAGATCACTAAAAAGGTTACGATGACTTCCATTTTACTATGCTGTTTCTCTAACAGCTTTCTGAAGCTGCATGTCCTGTGTTCTTTGATATAAGCCTCCACAAACAACGCTTTTTCATCCATATCGATCTCATCCTTTTCAATCTTCCCAAACGTACTTCTGACAGGATCGATCTTATCCGTCTGCTTCTTCACAATAGATTTAAAGATCTCATGAAGCTTATTCAACGTCATGTCTCCGATCAGTTCCTCATAATCGATAGGCGGCCGGTACTCTTCTATCTCTTTGGGCAGCGCCTGTTCTCTGTAAAATGCTTTCTCCGCGTCCACCTGCTTGTCCTTTAATTCAAAAGACATATATTTATACATTTTGTATTCCAACAGCTTTTGTACCAGTTCCGCCCTTGGATCTTCCTCTTCCCCTTCTTCATTTACTTCTTTGGGCAGAAGCATCCTGCACTTGATATCGAGCAATGTCGCCGCCATAACGAGAAACTCGCTCATCACGTTCATATCTTCTGTTTCCATCTGTTTGATATAGTCTAAATACTGCTCCGTGATCTCCACGATCGGAATATCATAAATATCCACTTTGTTCTTATCAATCAGATGTAAAAGCAGATCCAACGGTCCTTCAAATACCTCCAATTTCACCGGAATCGCCATAGAAACCTCCATTCTTACCAAACCCTAAACAGGCATACCATTAATTTTACTAATAAATAGCAATAATTTCAAGTACTCACGACATTATTCCTGAGATTATCCTGATTATTTATTTCTATTTATTATTGCCTCTCCTCCGTTTCCGGAGCCAAGATGCAGCACATGAAGCTCTCCCGGATTAAACAGGCGTATCGGGATGGTATGGGATCCCAGACCCCTGCTCAATATCATCATACTGTTTTTTTCTTTAAAGATCCCACCGTCATATTTGGGGAACAGGCGGCACGCCGGAGAAAGGACGCCGCCAAGGAACGGCAGCCTTACGATCCCTCCGTGTACATGGCCGGAAAGCACCAGATCCGCCCCCCATGCCGCGTAGGTTTCAAAATAATCGGGATTGTGGGCGATCAGTATGTTAAAATACTTATCCTCCGGTTCGCCCAAAAGCTTTTTCAGATAAGACGTCTCCATGTCGCGGATCTTAAACCGTTTATAAAATTCCCTGCCTATCTGAACGCCGTATACGCCGATCCCTTCCCTCGCAAACTCTATCTTCCGGTTCTCCAGTTTTATAATATTTTCCTCTTGAAGAGCCCCCCAATACGCTTCGTTCATGTTCCCATAAACATCAGGATACAGACAGATCCTGTGCTCATGATTACCGATTCCGTAAAGCAGTCTGTATTTTAAAGCAAGTTTCCGTAAAAAAGCCACGGTATCGGAAAAATCCGCTCCCGGTTTTGCATTCAGCATATCCCCTGCAATGAAAATCATATCCGGCCGTATCTCGTCTATTTTCTTAAGAAGCTTAACGTTTCCTTTTCCATAACACTTGTTATGCATATCCGACAGTACCACCGCCGTGACTTCTTTTTTTATTTTTTCCGACCGTATCGTAGTCTCCACCGTCACAAAACGATGGGTATCGTAGATCATACATCCCGTAAGCAGCAGACAGACCGACACGATCCCAACAATCATTCCCGTCATGCAGTTCCCTCATTCCATCCGTAACGGCCCGGCCTTTTCCTGCCGCCGGACCTAACCGTTATAGTATACCACAAAATCATCCTCTATAAAAGGAAATACAATAATCCTTCTTTTAAGTAATCTATATATTTCGCCTTTTCCACTTCCCCGTCAAAAAGGATCGGCACACTTCCAACCGCTTTTCCGTTCAGAAAATACACCGCCTCACCTGCGACCTGCCCCTTTGAAACAGGCGCTTGGACATACTCCGGAAGATGGACGATCTTTTCGATCTTCCCTAAATCGTTTCCGTCAATATCCACAAATCTGAATTCCCCTTCATAACAGAGGGGTACGCTCTTTTCCACGCCGCCTCTGACCTCCATATTTCCTACCGCCGTCTCATTCTTATCCACAAAAATATTGCAGACATTGAACCCGCAGTTCAAAAGCGTGACCGCGTCCTGAAAACGCGCTTTTGGATCCGGAGCCGCCATAACCACTGCGATCAGATCTACTCCGTCTTTGGACGCCGTAGCGGAAAGACAAAATTTTGCCTTACTGGTAGAACCGGTCTTCAGCCCCGTCGCCCACTCATATTGACGAAGCAGCTTATTGGTGCTGGAAAGCGTAAAAACGGAACTTCCCTGCGCAGTCACATGGGTGATATCTTCCATCCAGATCTGGGTATAATCAAAGATCTGCGGATATCTGGTCGTAAGTTCCCTTGACATAATGGCAACGTCTCTCGCCGTAGTATAATGGTCGTCGGAATCCGTAAGACCGCAGCAATCCACAAAATGCGTATTATTCATGCCCAGTTCTTTCGCCTTGGCATTCATTTTTTCCACAAATTCCGCTTCGCTTCCGGCAATATGTTCCGCAACTGCCACACTGGCGTCATTTCCGGAAGCTACCGCAATACATTTTATCATAGTATCCAAAGTCTGCGTCTCTCCCTCCTCTAAAAATACTTGAGAACCGCCCATGGATTTGGCATATGCGCTCGTCATAACGTCGTCTGACAATTTGATCTTTCCGTCTTCCAACGTTTCAAAAATAAGAAGAAGCGTCATGATCTTTGTGATACTTGCAGGACTGCGCTTGGAATCCGCATCCTGCTCAAAAACTACTTTTCCTGTAGAGGCTTCTATTAAAATTGCAGAAGGCGCGTCGATGTTTACCTGCGCCGCCTGTGTGTACAGACCGCACTGCACAAATAATACGACCGCCAGAAAACCTGCCGCACATTTTTTTAAAAATCCCTTTCCCAAATTTTTGCCCCTTTTATACACTCTTTACCTAATAAATATGTTTTTCTTTCCAAATATATACGGTTTTTCCACAAAAATAAGGAACGGTCCGCATTCCGTTCCTTATATATCCTTCTCCATGCCTGTATCGTTAATACCATCTTGCCTTAAAAGTCTGATATTTGTCAATCAATTTTTCTCTCTGCGCTTTGATCTGTACATGAAGCACTTTATAGAGCTGCATACAATAATCGATTGCCACGAGCAGCAATATGATCCGGCAGACAATAATCCCGAAAGTAGGATTATACCAGTCAATAAATCCAATGATCTTTCCATGCAGGAAAGTAATGATGATCACTGCATAAAATCCCCAGGCGACCGTGCTCTCCAGACAAATGATCCCTTTATAATTAAAAGGTTTGTTATTATAGTCCCACCATAATTCCCCTAACGTCCTGATCATTAGTTTCCCGACCAGAAATTCAAATGCCGTAGCCAAAAAAGCACCGGTAAGATAAAGCGCGACTACATTGTTATGTAAAGGATGAAGTATCAAATATCCCAGCACGCCTCCGAAACCATAGATCGGACAAAACGGCCCTTTTGCAAACCCTCTGTTGGTTAATTTCCTATTACAGAAAGACATATAAATAGATTCTACAAACCACCCTAATATACTATATACAATAAATGCCGATACAAGATGATATACATCCGTACCCAAGATCTCCCTTGTCCACATGTTTATCTCCCATCCTCTTTTGCCGCTTACCGACTGTCTCATAATAACAAAGTCTCTCACCGTCAGGGTCAGAGACTTGTCACACAATTAGTTATATTTACGTTTTCTTGCTGCTTCAGATTTCTTCTTACGTTTTACGCTAGGCTTCTCGTAATGCTCTCTTTTGCGGATCTCCTGCTGGATACCGGCTTTTGCGCAGCTTCTCTTGAAACGACGTAAAGCGCTGTCTAAAGTCTCATTCTCTTTTACGATTACGTTTGACATATCACACCTGACCTCCCTTCAGTCCCGCGAAGTTACTCGACTGATTGGGTTAATTTTATGCATACTGATACGGATACCCATCTGCACAATTTATATTATATCACAAAAACCCTATCCGTCAACTATTTTTTGAAAAATGTTTCTTAAGTTTCTTAAGTTTTAAGATAACTGAGCCTCCAAAACATGGGCCGTTTCCTTTACCGCCTCTGGTATTCCCGCAGGATTTTTACCTCCTGCCTGCGCCATATTCGGACGGCCTCCGCCTCCGCCTCCGACAAAGCCGGCGATACCTTTGATCAGATTTCCTGCATGAGCGCCCTTCTGCATGGCCGTTTCAGTCGCCATGGCAATCAGATTGACTTTGCCCTCTATATCCGATGCAAGTACGACCACGCCTTCTCCCAGTTTGTCCCTCAACTGATCGCCCAGATCCCGCAGACCGTTCATATCCACACCGGACACGCTGGCAGCAAGCAGTTTCACACCCTTTACCTCCGTAACTTTATCCAAAACGTCTCCTAAGGCTTCTTTCGCGGCCTTACTTTTTAAAGATTCATTTTCACTCTGCAGTTTTTTCAATTCCGCCGTTAAATGCTCTATCTTTTCCAGCAGGCCGGCAGGCGTTGTCTTCACTGCTTTTGCGGCTTTTTCCATGGTTTCTTCCAACTTTGCATAATAAGCGAATACGCCTCCGCCCGTCAGGGCTTCGATCCTTCTTACTCCTGCTGCCACGCCGCTTTCCGACACGATCTTAAAGGCCGTGATAGTTCCCGTTGATCTTACATGGGTGCCGCCGCAAAGTTCAATGGAAAAATCTCCCATCCTGACAACCCGGACTTTTTCCCCGTATTTTTCGCCAAACAACGCCATAGCGCCCGATTTTTTCGCTTCTTCAATATCGCAGATATCCGTTACGACCGGCATATTCTCCACGATCTTTTCATTCACCAGCCGCTCCACTTTATCGATCTCTTCCTTTGTCATTGCCGAAAAATGACTAAAGTCAAAACGCAGCCTTTCTCCGTCCACATAAGAACCTGCCTGTTCCACATGACTGCCGAGTACGGTACGCAGGGCTTTTTGCAGAAGGTGGGTAGCGCTGTGGTTTTTACAGATATTTGCCCTTCTCTGCGCATCCGCCTTTAATGTCGCGGTATCGCCGGCTTTCAGCATTCCCCTTGTCATCTTACCGATATGTCCTACCTTACCGCCCAAAAGCTTCACGGTATCCTCTACCGCAAATTCTCCTGCCTCTGTCAGAATCGTACCTGTATCCGCGCACTGTCCGCCCATGGTCGCATAAAACGGCGTTTCTTCCACAATGACCGTACCTGTCTGTCCATCCGTTAAAGCATCCGTGATCTCGCTTTCCGTCGTCAGCACCGAAATCTTCGATACATGCTCCAATCTGTCATAACCTACAAATTCCGATGTGACGGAAGGGTCGATAGATTCGTATACCGTCACGTCCGCCCCCATATAATTGGTCGCTTTCCGAGCCTTACGGGCTGTTTCTTTCTGCTCTTCCATGGCGGCGTCAAACCCTTTTTCGTCTACGCCAAAACCTTTTTCTTCCAGAATTTCCATGGTAAGATCCAAAGGAAAGCCGTAAGTATCGTATAATTTAAAGGCATCTGCGCCGGATAACTGCTTTTTGCCTTCTTTCTCCATCCCCCTTTCCATATCTTCCAAAATGGAAAGTCCCTGATCGATCGTCTTATTGAATTTATTCTCTTCCTGTGTGAGCACATTAAAAATAAACTCTTTTTTCTCCTCTAATTCCGGATAGCCGTCCTTGCATTCCGCAATGACCGTAGCGCTCAGATTGGCAAGAAATTCGCCTTCAATCCCCAGCTTTCTCCCGTGTCTTGCCGCCCGGCGGATCAACCTTCTAAGCACATACCCCCGGCCTTCGTTAGAGGGCATAATACCGTCGGAAATCATAAAAGTGGAAGAACGGATATGATCCGTGATCAGACGGATGGAAACGTCTTTTGCCTCTTCTTCCTGATATGCTACCGCCGCCAGTTCGCAGATACGGTCGCGGATCGCTTTCATCGTATCGATATCAAATACGCTGTCCACATCCTGTACCACAACGGCAAGCCTCTCTAATCCCATACCCGTATCAATATTCTTTTGGGCAAGTTCCGTATAGTTACCGTGTCCGTCGCCGTCAAACTGCGTAAATACGTTATTCCACACTTCCATAAAACGGTCGCAGTCGCAGCCTACTTTACAATCCGGTTTTCCGCATCCGTATTGCAGCCCTCTGTCATAATAGATCTCGGAACAAGGGCCGCAGGGACCCGCTCCGTGCTCCCAGAAATTATCGCACGCGCCGGTTTCGTCACGGTAAAACCTTGTAATCTTCTCTTCCGGCACTCCCACTTCTTTCGTCCAAATCTCATAAGCTTCATCATCCTCGCAATAAATGGAAGGATAGAGCCTTTCCGGATCCATACCGATTATTTCCGTTAAAAACTCCCAGCTCCACTTGATCGCATCCCGCTTAAAATAATCGCCAAAAGAAAAATTTCCGAGCATCTCAAAAAAAGTAAGATGCCTTGCCGTTTTCCCTACATTTTCAATATCGCCGGTACGCACGCATTTCTGGCAGGTAGTCACCCGCCTTTTGGGCGGAATTTCCTGCCCGGTAAAATAAGGCTTCAGCGGCGCCATACCGGAATTGATGATCAAAAGACTGTTATCATTATGCGGCACAAGAGAAAAGCTCTTCATCTTTAAATGCTCTTTACTCTCAAAAAACTCCAAATACATTTTCCGTAATTCATTTACGCCATATGGTTTCATGATAGTTTCCTCCAAGTTTCATTTCCATCGGATCCAATCCGTTTTCTATCCTCAAATGACTTTCGTTTTCCATTTTACGATCTTTAAAATGAAAATTTATCTGCAAAATATTCCTCCAGTTTATCGACGGAAATCCTCTCCTGTTCCATAGAATCCCGGAAACGTACCGTTACGCAGTTGTCCGTTTCAGAATCAAAATCATATGTAATACAGAACGGCGTTCCGATCTCATCCTGTCTGCGGTACCTTTTGCCAATATTTCCCCTGTCGTCAAATTCACAGTTATATTTCTTAGATAACTGCGTAAATATTTTTTCCGCGCCTTCGTTTAACTTTTTAGAAAGAGGCAGTACGCCGATCTTTACGGGTGCCAGCGCCGGATGGAAATGCAATACGGTACGCACGTCTCCCTCTCCGATCTCTTCTTCATCATAAGCTGCGCAAAGGAAAGCGAGCACAACCCGGTCCGCACCGAGCGAAGGTTCGATCACATAAGGCACATATTTCTCCTTCTTTTCATCATCAAAATAGGACATATCCTCACCGGACGTATTCTGATGCTGCGTCAGGTCATAATCCGTCCTGTCCGCGATTCCCCAAAGCTCACCCCAGCCGAAGGGGAATAAAAATTCGATGTCCGTCGTTCCTTTGGAATAGAAACAAAGCTCTTCCGGAGAATGATCCCTTAAACGCATCTCCTCTTCTTTCATGCCAAGAGAAAGCAGCCAGTCCCTGCAGAATCCTCTCCAATACTGGAACCACTCCAGATCCGTTCCCGGCTCGCAGAAAAATTCAAGTTCCATTTGCTCAAATTCTCTTGTACGGAAAGTAAAGTTGCCCGGCGTGATCTCATTACGGAAAGATTTACCGATCTGCCCGATACCGAAAGGAATCTTCTTACGGGAAGTCCTTTGTACGTTTTTAAAGTTCACGAAAATACCCTGCGCCGTCTCCGGTCTTAAATAGACCGTATTCTTCGCGTCTTCCGTCACTCCCTGAAAAGTCTTAAACATAAGGTTAAACTGTCTGATATCCGTAAAATTATGCTTACCGCATGTAGGACAGGGAATATTGTTATCTTCAATGAACTGTTTCATTTTTTCCTGACTCCATGCATCCACCGACTCTTCCAAAGTCATTCCCTTTTCTTCAGCAAAGTCTTCGATCAGCTTATCTGCACGGAAACGCTCGTGGCACTCTTTACAATCCATCAAAGGATCGGAAAAACCGCCCAAATGCCCGGATGCCACCCATGTTTGCGGATTCATCAAAATGGCGCAGTCCACGCCTACATTATAAGGGTTTTCCATGACGAATTTCTGCCACCATGCCTTTTTTACATTATTTTTTAACTCTACTCCCAAATTACCGTAATCCCATGTGTTGGCAAGACCTCCGTAAATCTCCGATCCCGGATATACAAATCCTCTCGCCTTTGCCAACGCCACAATCTTTTCCATTGTCTTTTCCATTTATCAACTACTCCTTTCAAAATCTGTTACGGTCTCTATCATCCTATCCGTCTGCCTGCGTATCTCCCAGTTCCTTTACTTTTCCCCCTTTACGATCAGGTAGGCCGGTTCCTCCGTGTCCGCCGAAACCCTTGCGCTTTTACCCGAAAGAAACTCCACGTTATCGCTGACATATAAAATCTTGGAAGGCGTTTCTATCCTGATCGAACCTTCTGTCTTTGATTTTTCCAAAACAAGGATACAGGTATCCTCTTTTTTCAGGAGTTCTTCCATTCCGTAAGATTCGTCGTCTTTTGTATGAAGCACGATGCCTTCCGTCTTGATGCCGGAACCGTAAAATTCTTTCATGGTTCCGTAGAAGAAAGTTCTCTCGTTAAATTCCTCGTAAACAGAAGCGTTGGCATAGGTCATGGCCACCTCGATCTGTCCCTCCGACGCCTCCACTTTGTCGATCGTGATGCTCTTTCCTCCCGTGGCGGAATTAAACGACGATACCTCGCTCAGCATCATGCTCTGTAGATCATCCGCACTATAAAGGGAGCCGTCAAAATTTTCTATGATAGTATTGGTGACCGTCCCGTCCTGTCCGACCTTTACGGTTGTTTCTTTCGTTACATTGGAATCCCGGCCGCAGGCACATAAAACCATACACAATATCCCTACTGCCAGAACCGCTTTCAGTCTCTGCCCTCTCATACAACCTGCCTCTCCTTAGTCTGCATCTTTTTCCCAATTCGAAGGTGGAAAATTTTCAATTCCCACCTAAATTTTCTTCATACTTAACTATCTATTATATCCGAGTTGCCTTGGTTTTTCAACAAGGTTTTTGTATTGTTTCCAAAACCTCCAGACTTTTAAATTTTTGATTCATAAATCGCTCCCGCAGTTTCCCTGCCGTATATTTCAATTCCGAAAGGACCTCTCTGGTAACGGTAAAAGTATACAGTTTGCCGATCTGCGACGTTTCAATAAAATGAAGCGCATAGACCGCCGACTCGGAAAACTGCCTGTCTGTGGGAATCCCCGGATATTCTCCGTTTACGGCGACCGCCTTGATCTCATATATGTAACGGATCAATTCGTTATCAATCCCTTTATGCTGCAGCGCTCTCAGGGACTGATAGACAAGCTTTAACATCTCTTTTTCATCATTATTTTCCCGTGCATAATAATCCGCGATCTCCATAAAGTACATTCCATAATAAGCCGCTTCGAAATCCTCCCGCAGTGTTTCAAAGTAATTAGATATGCAGGCCTCCATGATATTATAGGAAGTCCTTCCTTCATACAGCTTGAACTCCCCGAAACAGAACGGGGTCGTTGCCGCCAGCAGTCTGCTGTTCGGCCTCCTTGCGCCTTTCGCAAAGGCAGATATCTTCCCTCTTTCTTTTGTCAACAAAACAACGCGCCTATCGAAATCCCCGATAGGCACCGTCTTTATCACAATTCCCGTTAGATTTACCGTTTCCTGCATATTCTTCCGCTCTTTCGGTTGTTTTTTCCTGCACGTCTCTCTCTTTTTCTTTAAAAGAAAGATAATCTTTCGGATTGCCCGTTTCCGTAAAATGCTGCCAGTAATTTAATGCTTTCATCCTAACTCCCATCTTCCCGCTTCAGCGGGCGTACAAATCAGGATCGTGAAATTTTTAATTTCACGCTAGCTCCCATCCGCCTGCTTCAGCAGGTATATAAATCAGGATCGTGAAATTTTAATTTCACGCTAACTCCCATCTGCCTGCTTCAGCAGGCATACAAATCAGGATCGTGAAATTTTAATTTCACATTATACCTCCCCAATAGATATCCTTGCCCTATTAGGGTTTGCTTTTTTCTTATTTCTATTCCAGTTTTCGACTTTAAAACATATCCATTTCTTTCTTGTCGTAACCAAAATTTTTTAGCAAAAAATCACTGTCGCGCCAATCTTTCTTAACCTTCACCCAAAGCTGCAGGTTTACCTTGATTTCCAGCATATCTTCTATTTCCCGGCGTGCCAGACTGCCGATCTTTTTTAACATACCACCCTGTTTTCCAATGATGATCCCTTTATGGGACTCCTTCTCACAGACGATCGTTGCATCAATGTCGCATATTTTTTTCCGAAATTTCATACTTTCTATGCTGACCGCGATTCCATGGGGAATTTCCTCTTCCAGACATCTGAGCGCTTTTTCCCTGATCAGCTCCGCCACGATCTGCCTTTGGGGCTGATCCGTAACAGTATCCTCGTCGTAAAACGCCGGGCCGTAAGGCAGATATTTCATGATACAGGCAATCAGCGTATCCGTATTATCCGCTTTCAAAGCCGACACGGGTACGATTTCAGCAAACTCCATTTCTTTACGGTAAGTATCGATAAAAAGAAGAACTTCCTCCCTTTTTACCGTATCCGTTTTATTGATCACGAGAATAACCGGCGTTTTTACTTTTTTTAACTCCTCAATGATATGCCGCTCACCCGCGCCGATAAAAGTCGTCGGCTCCACCAGCCACAGGACCACATCCACTTCCTTTAAACTTCTTTCCGCAATATTTACCATATAATCGCCCAGTTTATTCTTTGCCTTGTGGATACCCGGCGTATCTACAAAAACGATCTGTCCTTCCTCCGACGTATAAACGGTCTGTATCCGGTTTCTTGTTGTCTGCGGCTTTTTAGAAGTAATCGCTATCTTCTGCCCGATCAGACAATTCATCAACGTGGATTTTCCCACATTCGGTCTTCCGATCAATGTGACAAAACCCGATTTAAAATTTTCGTTCAAAATATCCCCCTTCCGCCTGTATCCGCCGTCAATGAAACAGCGGTTCAATATGCTCAAATAATTCCCTGCTCTCTTTGATCTTCTCTTCGTTTCCAATCACGCACAGACAGTCGTCTTCCATAAAAGCGCGGATATATGCGGCAAGGGCACGGATGTCTTCCGGCTGCGCTGAAAGAAGCTCGTCCCTTTCCTTCTGCATATCCTCATAGCTCAGACCTGTCAGATAAGCGCCTAAAGAGAACGTTCCTTTTGTGGCCGGCGTCATCGGCACATCCATATCGCTGACGGCCCCTATGACAAACTGGGTCATGGTACGTTCGTCCGCCTTGAAATTTTCAATATATTCCGCCGCCTGTTCGAAGACCTCTATCGTATTTTCCAGATTAGGGTCTCTGTAAGAAACAAAATAACTGTCCCCCGTCCTGCCAAATCCCGTCATACAGCCGTAAGCTCCGCCCTTTACCCTGATATTGAGCCATAAATATTCATATCCCATCATGACCTTCAATACCCGCAGCGCGCCCGTAGGCTGCAGGCCCTTCCTTCTGTAGTTGCCTGCACGGCATACATACTGCACCTGTGAAGAAGAAGTAAATCCTTCGTTTTTTACGGAAAGCTCCGGCACGAACGCACCTGTCTTTGCAGGACAGGTAAATAACTTTTCTTTCAGCGCTTTTACAAGCCCCGGGAGAGGCCCGTATCCGTCTTCTCCCGCCGTATAATCCACCATCAGATTCTCAGGACGGAAAATACATTCGGCAAGCTGTTCCAGTTTACAGAACAACGTTTCCTTTTCCTCCCCGAAAGAAAGAGTCAGCTTCTCCACCAAACGGTTAAATTCTATTCCATTGAGCGTCTCAGATACCGCCGCCTGCGGAGACTGATAAGACATCGCCCTGCCGGATGCATAGGAATGCCCTGCGCCTAAAACCGCCGCCTGATTCTTGGAATCCAATTCGGATAAAAGCTCCGACAGTCTCTTCTCATCTCTGAATTTCGTTCCCAGAATCATTTCCTGCGCCAATAAAAAAGCATATTCCAAATTTTCGTACAAAACTTTAGCCTTGATCTCTAACGTCATTTTATACCGGTCGATATTCTGATTGTCCGTATAAATATTACTCACGACCGCCATGCCGCCCGTCCTGATATTCATTTCGTTATAAAGATCGCCGTAACCGTAATGTTCCGTATCCATCAGTCCGAGTACCGACTTAAAGATCCCCACATAAGGAAAGAGATCCGCCGGTACCTTTCCAAGGTCAAAGATCAGACGCAGATAACCGATTCCGTTTGTAAAAATATCGTGGAACAATATAGTCGTATCTTCCGCACTTCTCACTTCATTGACAGGTTTTTCCGCCTCCTTCTTTAGGTCTCCCCTTTGAAGCAACGGCAGTTTCGCCAAATTTTCTTCGCTTTCCTCTTCTTCCTGATAAGCTTTCAGCGCATGGGTATCTTCTACAATCTTTTGTATTTCCTCTTTTGTCAGAGAAGCTTTATAATCCGCCAGTTTCTTTGCCAAGGCCGCGTCTTCTTTTGCGCCAAGCCCTTTTTCCGGTTTTAAGACAAGCAGCGCCTTATGGGGATTTTCCATAAAACTTTTTCTGATCAGTTCTTCAAAATAGTCCGTATCCACTTTCTCCTTCAACGCCTGATAAGCGGCGTTGGCTTCAATATGGACAAACGGCAGGGTATCGTCATAAAGCCAGCTGTCGAGCATCCGCAGGCCGTACATCAGTCCTTTAGGGTGGGAGCCGTAATCCGCCTCCCTATACTTAAATTCATAAAAGTTCAGCCCCGCGCGAACCGCTTTTTTATCCAGCCCCTCTTTTACGATCTTTTCAAGGACCTCTTCCACGGTACGCACAAATTCTTCCTTCTGTTCCTGATTGGCATTCTTCGCAATAATGGAAAAATAAGGCTGTCTGATCCCATCCTCATACATACTGTACACGTCTTTTCCGATCCCCTTATCAATCAACGCCTGCTTTAGCGGCGCGCCCGGCGCGGAACAGACTGCGTAATCCAATACGTTAAAAGCAATAGAAAGCTCCCTGTCAAGACTGTCTCCCAGCATGATATTATAGGCCAGATAAGTATTGTCTTTTTCGGATTCCTCCTCCGTGATCGGATAAGAGATCTCAAGGTCGTTTCTCGTTGTAAAACGCTCCTGCATCCTGACCGTGGAATCGATTTCAAGCCGGTCATATTTTGACAGGTACTCTCTGTCTATAAAATCCAATTTTTCCGCCATGTCCATATTGCCGTAAAGATAAATATAACTGTTGCTGGGATGATAATAACGGCTGTGAAATTCCAAAAACTGTTCATAAGTAAGATCCGGAATGTTTTTCGGATCTCCGCCCGACTCCGTACTGTAAGTATTATCGGGATAAAGAGAATTCATGATCTGACGGTACAGCACATCATCCGGCGAAGAAAACGCGCCCTTCATTTCATTATAAACCACCCCGTTAATGGTCAGCTCGTCCTCCTCCGTTTCCATTTCATAATGCCAGCCTTCCTGCATGAAGATTTTCTTTTCCTGATAGATATTGGGATGGAATACCGCATCCAGATAAACATGGCAAAGATTTTGAAAGTCCGTATCATTACAGCTCGCCAGTGGATATACCGTCTTGTCCGGATAAGTCATGGCGTTCAAGAACGTATTTAAAGATCCTTTCACAAGCTCCACGAAAGGATCTTTTAATGGAAACCGCTCTGATCCGCAGAGTACGGAATGTTCCAGAATGTGCGCCACACCCGTACTGTCCTCCGGCGGCGTGCGAAACCCGATATAAAATACTTTATTTTCATCGTCATTGGAAAGCAGCGCCACTCTTGCCCCTGTTTTTTTATGCCGCAAAAGAACGCTTTCCGAATTCAGATCCTCAATCCTCCTTCTTTCGATGATCTCATAACTTGTTAATTCTTCCACTTTCATCTTCATTTATACTCCTATCTTCATTATTTTCTTTGTATGGATTTTCTATCCTGCCGAAAAAAGCGAAGCCTTCCATTCACCATTTTTCTATACTGAAAAGGTCATCAGCGCTAACTTGGAAATGCTGATTTCCTGTATCATCATCCCCTTTTGCCTTTTTTCCTCTTCGGACAGTTCCAAAAAATCGCAAATCTTATAAACTTTGTCCGTATAAGTTGCTTTTCTCTTTTCTTCCGCCCTTTTTCCTGTTTTTAATTCGCTTACCTTTACTTTCACTTTAAGCTGTTCATAAGTCCTTGCCGCAAACTCCTTCGGCTTCATATAAAAAAAATGGCTTTCCAGCGAGGTACCTACGGCGATATCCTTAAGGACATAATGCTCCATGACCGCTTTTATTTTAAAACTGACGTCTTCCCTGTCCATAATCTCTTCGTAAGTAAATTTTGCCCCAAGATAAATATTCCCCGTGTCCTGCATCACATATTTAAAATCCTGATACGCAACCGTCTTTTCCGTTAATCTGCTCATCGATATCTCCGTTCCTTTCGTTTCGTCCAACGCCCAAAAGCTATGAATCCCCTGTCTTTTTCCCTTGTTTCCACATATGCAGCCTACGGAACCTTCTCCATACATGATGCAGACAATCTCTGGCTACTCGATAAACTCGATATTATGGCCGCTGATACGGACTGCTTCTACAATGTCCTCCAGCGCAATTCCTGTCTCCTCCGAAAGTTCCTTCGGCGTCACCTTACGTTTCAAGTCTTGCGCAAGTTCTTTTGCCTTTTCCGATATCCCGTTTACTTTTTCTACGATCTTTTTATCCAACTCATCCGTTTCCGCAGTCTCCGCAATATGTTCTTCCATGGCATCCATCATAAGCTTGGCCAGCATTCCCTCCGCTTCGCTTTGATGTTCCAAGCAGCCGAGCTGTGTCACACCGATCGTCACCGCCAGATTTCCTTCCCCGATCAGATCTTCAACAAAAACTCCCTGTCCGGCGTACAGCTTCGCGACTTCCACTACTTTAGGAATATAGATTTCTATCAGTCTTTTTTGGGCATCCCTATCTCCTGCCATCGCCGAGATCGTAACGGCTTCTTTCTCCCCCTCCGAAGCGGGAGCGATCCCCTCCAGCTCTTTCAGATAATCGGCCAGATAATCCCTGTCTTCCTCTTTCAGATAGTCGTCGGGATCTACCGGCTCTCCGATGCCGATCTTATGCTTATGCAGATAATCGAAAATAAGTTCCATCTGCTCCTCAGTCAATGCCTGTGAAGAAAACGCCGTCTCCACTTCTTCTTTGCCGATACAATTCCCATTCTCTTTCGCTTTCTGCAAAACCTCCTGCAGCGTTTTGGCAAATACTATCTCTTTATCCATATTTTCTATTTCCTCATATATATTTATGATTTCTGCCTACCTTTTCACATGCTCGTGCGTGAATAAGTGGTTCTGACAGTATTCGTAATTCCCTTCACATTTGGAGCAGAAACGGAATTCCAGATCCGGACTGTCCTCTTCGGTTCTTCCACAGATGGCGCATTTGTGCTTTGTGATCCCCGCGCTCCTTCTTGTCTCACGTTTGAATTCCTGCCTGCGTCTCATCTGTTTCGGCGAAAGATGCACCCGGTTCCGCGACGTAATATAAAATACGATAAAATTCAGTAAAGAAGCTGCTATGACGATCTTATAGTATACCGGATAAGTTAAAAATTCATACAAGAGCAGCGCTGCATAGACAATCCCCATCCATTTTACCTTTACCGGAACGATAAACATCAAAAGTACCTGCACGTCGGGAAACGTAGCCGCAAAAGCAAGGAATATGGACATATTGACATAATAAGTGCTAAAACAATTGGCTATAGCCTGAAAATAAGACTCCGTGGTAAAGATATAATCAGAAACAACAAAATAGGATCCCTGCTTCAGAAAGAGGTAACTATATCCCATTAGCACAAAGCTTCCAAGGATCGTAAACAGCATCCCTGAAAAAATATAAAGATTATACCTATAGTCCCCCCATGTACGCTCTAAGGTAGTCCCCAGCGAATAATAAAAATAAAGCGTAATCAAAACAAAAAAGATATTGCTGTTAGAGGGCGGATATATGATCCATGTCACCAGCCTCCAGATCTGTCCATGCAGGATCTTATAAGGATCTAAAGTAAGGTACTGCAAAAACTCCGGAAATATGATTGTGATCAGATAGCCGCAGGCATAACACATAATCAGCATCAAAGATAGATTTTTTATTGCATATCGTCCAAATTTTCGTTCGAATTTACTCATACTTCAAGAAAACTCCTTTTCTTTCACTTTACTATCAGGCGCGGTCCGTCCTTGCGGCCTCCGTCAGCCCAAATACCACATTTCTTGTCATGCTCTTTCAAACAATTGAATATATTCTAACATCCATACCAAAAAAAGTAAATAAACCCGTTTTTAATTCATTCAATATTATAAAAATTTAAGATTTAGCGCATGAAAACCGGATCAAAAACTTTTCCCGCTTCCAAATACTTACGTTGCAATTTGCCGGATCGTGTCGTATAATGTCAAGTGGCTTATTAAAACTTATAAACACATTATTATAGTAGAAAAGGTGTGAATTTATACATGAATCAACAACATTATACACTTGGTATTGATATTGGTTCAACTACCGTTAAAATAGCAGTCCTGAATGAAAGTCGCAATATTTTATTCAGCGATTATGAAAGACATTTTGCAAACATAAGGGAGACGCTTTCCTCTCTTTTACAAAAAGCCCTCGGCCAGCTTGGGAATATTACGCTGCACCCAATGATCACAGGCTCTGGCGGCCTTACCCTTGCCAACCATTTAAAAGTTCCTTTTGTACAGGAAGTCATTGCCGTCGCCTCTTCTTTAAAAGAACTGGCTCCGCAGACGGACGTGGCTATTGAACTTGGCGGTGAAGACGCCAAGATTATTTATTTCGAAGGCGGAAATGTGGAACAGCGTATGAACGGGATCTGTGCCGGCGGTACAGGCTCCTTTATCGACCAAATGGCTTCCCTGATCCAGACAGACGCTTCGGGTCTTAACGAATACGCTAAAAATTACCGTTCGCTTTACACGATAGCGGCACGCTGCGGCGTTTTTGCAAAAACGGATATTCAGCCCCTGATCAATGAGGGCGCTACCAAAGAAGATCTGTCCGCATCCATTTTTCAGGCGGTCGTTAATCAGACGATCAGCGGACTTGCCTGCGGTAAACCGATCCGGGGACATGTTGCTTTCCTCGGCGGGCCTCTCCATTTTCTCTCCGAATTGAAGCAGGCATTTATCCGTACGCTAAAATTAGACGAAGAACACATTATTGATACGGACAATTCCCACTTGTTTGCAGCGATCGGCTCCGCCCTGAACGCCAAAGACGATGTTTTTTATACAATGGAAGAAATGGTCGGCAAACTTTCCTCCGACATAAAAATGGAATTCGAAGTAGAACGTATGGAACCTTTGTTCGCCTCACAAGAAGAGTTTGACGCCTTCCAAACGCGCCACTCTCAGCATCATGTGGCCACCGGCGATCTTTCAAGTTATAAAGGGAACTGCTATCTCGGTATTGATGCCGGCAGCACTACCACCAAAATAGCGTTGATCGGAGAAGACGGCGCCTTGCTTTATTCTTTTTACAGTAATAATGACGGCAGCCCTTTAAATACGGCAATCCGTTCTTTAAAAGAGATCTACTCCATTTTACCGGAAGGGGCAAAGATCGTGCGTTCCTGCTCTACAGGTTACGGCGAAGCGCTGCAAAAGGCCGCTTTTCTTTTAGACGACGGCGAAGTGGAAACCGTTGCCCATTATTATGCCGCTGCTTTCTTTAATCCTGACGTAGACTGTATTTTGGATATCGGCGGTCAGGATATGAAATGCATCAAGATCAAAAACCAGACGGTAGACAGCGTACAGCTTAATGAAGCCTGCTCTTCCGGCTGCGGTTCGTTCATAGAAACTTTTGCCAAGTCCTTAAATTACAGCGTAGAGGATTTTGCCTCCGCCGCACTGTTTGCGGCTCATCCAATCGATCTGGGTACCCGCTGCACGGTATTTATGAATTCCAAAGTGAAGCAGGCGCAGAAAGAGGGCGCAGAAGTATCCGATATTTCCGCAGGGCTTGCTTATTCAGTCATTAAAAATGCACTATTTAAGGTAATCAAGGTCTCCGATGCTTCGGAACTGGGCAAAAACATTGTTGTTCAGGGCGGTACGTTTTATAACAATGCCGTACTTAGAAGCTTTGAAAAAATTGCAGGCTGTGAAGCCATACGTCCCGATATTGCCGGTATCATGGGCGCTTTCGGCGCTGCCCTGATCGCGAGAGAACGTTTTCTTGCCGCTCCCTCCTATCAGACTTCCATGCTGTCCATCGATAAGATCAACGCTCTGCAGTTCGAAACAAGCATGGCAAAATGTAAAGGCTGCACTAATAATTGCCGTCTGACCATCAATAAATTTTCGGGAGGCCGCCAATATATATCCGGCAACCGCTGTGAAAGAGGCCTCGGGAAACAGAAAAACGAGAACGGTTTCCCGAATCTGTTTGAATATAAGATGAAAAGACTCTTTTCTTATGAGCCTTTGCCCGCAGACGAAGCAAAACGGGGCAGCGTAGGGATTCCCAGAGTTTTAAATATGTACGAGAATTATCCGTTCTGGCATACCTTTTTTACAGAGCTTGGATACCGTGTCGTCCTCTCTCCGGTCTCTACAAGAAAAATTTATGAATTGGGCATTGAATCTATTCCAAGCGAATCGGAATGTTATCCGGCAAAACTTGCTCACGGGCATGTGCAATGGCTGATCAATCAGAAACCGGATTTTATCTTCTATCCCGCCCTCTTTTATGAGCGGAACGAATTTGAAGAAGCGAATAACCATTATAACTGTCCGATCGTTACTTCTTATTCGGAAAATATCAAAAATAACGTAGAAGAAATCGGACGGGGTGAAGTCGTTTTCCGTAATCCCTTTATGTCCTTTTTAAGCGTCGATACGATAAGCGACGCATTGATCAGGGAATTTCAAGACCTTCCTGCCTCGGAGATCAGATCCGCCGTCCAAAAAGGCTGGGATGAGATGTCGGCAGCCAGACTGGATATGCAGAAAAAAGGCGAAGAAGCTCTGAAATGGATGGAAGAGAACCATAAACGCGGCATCGTCCTCGCGGGACGCCCTTACCATATCGATCCCGAGATCAATCATGGGATTCCCGAACTGATCAACTCCTACGATATTGCCGTACTGACAGAAGACTCCGTTTCCCATCTGGCCGCGCCTGAGCGTCCGCTCATCGTTTCCGACCAGTGGATGTACCATTCCAGACTTTACGCTGCCGCAAGTTTCGTAAAAACAAGAGAAGATTTGGATCTGATACAATTAAACTCTTTTGGCTGCGGGCTGGATGCCGTTACAACGGATCAAGTTAATGATATTCTTTCCAACTCCGACAAGATTTATACCTGTCTTAAAATCGACGAGGTCAATAATCTCGGGGCTGCAAGGATCCGTGTCCGTTCCCTGCTCTCCGCCCTGCGGGTAAAAGAACAGAAAGGAACGCCCCGCACGATCCGTTCTTCCGCCATTACTAAGGTACAATTTACCGAAGAAATGCGCAAGGACTATACCATACTCTGCCCCCAGATGTCGCCGATCCACTTTGAAATTTTGGAACCTGCTTTCCGTGCATGCGGTTATCATTTTGTCGTACTTCCAAACGATAACAAGCGGGCCGTGGACATGGGATTAAAATATGTAAATAATGACGCCTGCTATCCGTCTCTCATGGTAGTCGGTCAGATCATGGATGCCCTGCTTTCCGGTCAGTATGACTTAAACCGGACGGCGATCATCATGACTCAGACCGGCGGCGGCTGCCGTGCCACCAACTATGTCGGATTTATCCGTCGTGCTTTGGAAAAGGCCGGCATGGAACAGATTCCGGTCATTTCCTTAAATCTTGCCGGCATCGAATCCAATCCGGGATTCCATGTAAATCTGGATATGCTTATGCGGGCGGCTTACGGCGCAGTCTTCGGAGACATTTTCATGCGCTGCATTTACCGTATGCGACCTTATGAAAAAGAATCCGGAAGCGTGGAAGCTCTGCATCAAAAATGGCTGAAAAAGTGTCAGGATTTTGTATCCGCCAAACATATGAATTTCTTCACTTTTCAAAAAATGTGCCGGCAGATTATAAAAGATTTTGACGAAATTCCAATTACTGAGGAAAAAAAGCCCCGCGTCGGCATCGTAGGCGAAATTCTTGTCAAATTTGCACCTGCGGCGAATAATTATCTGGTTGAACTTTTGGAATCGGAAGGTGCAGAAGCAGTCTGCCCCGATCTGATTGACTTTATGCTCTACTGCTTCTATAACCAGATTTATAAGGCTGAACATTTGGGAACAAAGAAAAAAGCCGCTACTCTCTCTAAGCTTGGCATTTGGGGAATCGAAAGACTTCGGGGCGGCGCTGCGAAAGCTTTTAAGAAGAGTAAGCATTTCGATCCTCCCACCAGTATTTATAAAACCGTGGAGTATGCTAAACCAATCGTCAGCATCGGAAATCAGACCGGCGAAGGATGGTTTTTAACCGGAGAAATGGTAGAATTAATCCATGCAGGCGTGCCTAATATCGTCTGCTGTCAGCCTTTTGCCTGTCTGCCAAATCACATTGTAGGAAAAGGCGTGATCAAAGAACTGCGTAAGCAATATCCTCTCAGCAATATCGTCGCTATTGATTACGATCCGGGAGCAAGCGAAGTGAACCAGTTGAACCGTATTAAACTAATGCTCTCTACGGCCCAGAAGAATTTAAAAAAGAACTAGCTAAGAATAGATAAATAATATAAAACCAAAATAATATAAAACCGAAATAATATAAAACCGAAATAATATAAAAACACAAATTTATATATAAATGATAAGCAGCCGACAGACCGGATCGTTATATTGCCTGCCACATTTACCAAAAGCAAATTTATAGCATCCGGTCTGCCCTCTTTTAAAATAGTCAGTTACTAAACCAAAGAGCTTAAGGCTGCCTTTTCTCCTACTCTCCCAAAGAGCTTTTCTATGAATCAATGCCAGTATTTCTCTACATACTTTTCCGCTTTTTCCCGCGGTATCTGCATCTTTGTGATAATACGTTCCAAAGTTTCTTTTTGAGTATTTCCAAATTCCATACTTGTTTCTACTAAAGCTCGGATACCTTGTTCTATCCCAATCTCTCTGCCTTGCTCTATCCCAATCTCTCTGCCCTGCTCTATCCCAATCTCTTTGCCCTGCTCTATTCCAATCTCTTTCCCTCGTTCCATTCCAATCTCAAGAATATTCATCCTTACCGCCTCCCATTCCTCTGATTGTTTTACTTCATTTACAATTCTGTCCAACTCTACCAGCCGTTCGTCTTTCACCACGATCTCCTCATTATCCAGCGTAGTATTTTTCATATATTGCAATAAGCTGACAAGTTCCGGGGCGCCATTCTTGCTTGCCATATTTAAGAAGATTTTCTTCGTTCCGTCCCCAAGCGGAACTTCCGGTATTTCTTCACACCATTCGCTAAAAGTATATTTCGCCAGATCTTTGCCGAATATATCGTCCTGTGTAATAAATATAATGGTCGTAGACGGCAGGTTCTTATACCTCGTTTCCCTGCCGGATTTTAATACCGGCGTATCCAAAAGCCCCTGATAGAACCTCGCTCGTTTCCGTATATCATCGCTTGATGCGCTATTTTGCATTTCCATATCAAACTGGCGGTTATCCGTATCCAAGGCCCATGCATCCAAACGAATGGCTCGCTTTCCCGATTTATTTAAAACGACTTGCTCTACTTTAACATCGGCCAGTTTCAAATCCGGCTCCTCCAAGATAATGCTCAATACGTCCCTATAGGCTCTTGGATCTTTCATAACGGAAAGAAATAATGCAAAATCGCTTAAGTTTAGCTGATATTCCTCCGTTATCGTGAAAAGCCAAGGATCAATATTCTTCCCTTCTGTTAAATATGCTGCTTCTTGCCGCGCTGTTTTTTGTACTACATTGGATTCTCTCGTTTCTTTTTTCATGAAATTCCCTCTCTTTCTTTACGTCAGGGAGGTTTTCAACTAAAGCAGCCGTCTTTTCGTCCTCCCTGCTAATTATTCGGTTGATTTAAGCAAGGAGTTTTGCAGATATTATGATCTGCACCGATACGGAAGTAAGATAAGCGCTTCCGTTAAGATAATTTAGAATCTTAGAATTGTTTCTTTGCTCAAACTAAGCTTAGCACGGCTAAGCTGTTTTCGCAATAAAAATATCGCATCGGCTTTCACCAATGCGATATTTTTATTTATTGCTTTGTTATCAATCTTACCTAATGATCAAAAACAATTATTTTACAGTAATTGTAATTTTTGCGCTCTTTCCGCTCGGAGCCTTAGCCGTAATCGTTACTTTACCAGCTTTTATACCATAAACATCACCGTTTTCATCAATTGTAACAATGCCGTTCTTGTTTGTTGTAAAGGTTACTGATTCATAACCTGCTTCTGCCGTTTCACCAAACACTCTGTGAGCAACCTGATTTCTACCGCTGCCTGTAACAACCGCAACAAGATCCTTTAAGTTATGATTAAACTTAGCACCCGGAGCAATTGTAAGATCAGCCCTAACTACTGTACTCTTAAGATCAGCCGGATCTGTAATAAATTTCACACTGGTCGTCTTTTCAAGTACTCGTACCGTTGCCGTTGCAACAGCGCCATGATCTGCCTCTGCTGTTACAATAGCATACTGACCAACTTTAGGATCTTTAGCCTGAATCGTTACATTGGTTTTCTTAAGATCAGATCCAATTTCCTTTCCTTCAACCCTTCCAGCCTTTAAGGAGAAGTTAGTCGCTTCAGTACCGTCAGCATTGTAACCTTTGATCGTCCACTTAATATTCTCTTTCGTACATTTTGCAGGCAACTGTTTTGCTACTTTCACACTCGTCGTAACAGGTTTTGTTGCATTTGTCGTCGGATTAATCGTAATCTCCGTCTTATTTAACTGAAGCGCTGTTACAGCCTGTTTGGAAGTAACGTTAACTTTTGCAGTGATCTTCTTTCCTGCAGTATTTACAGCGCTTGCCGTAACCGTTGCTTTACCGGATGTCAATGCATCTGTCTTTCCGCCGTTCACTGCTGCGATTCCTGACTTATTAGATGTCCATGATAATGCATTTCTTAAGTTAACAAGATCCTGACCTTCTTTATTAGCCTTATCACCAGTAATCGTATAAGTTGTATCTTTTCCTACATAAAGTGAGTCGTTTGCATTAGACTTATTATTATTGTTCGGATATTTAAACGTACCAAGTGCATCACTCTTTGCAGAAGCTACGGTAAGTTTTGTATCGGTAATTTCCGGAGCTTTTATCGTTAAGATAAATGAATTGTCTCCTGATGTAACTTCCTTATTCTCAGATACATTTTTACCTATTGCTTCAATCCTAACCTTACCGCCAACTACTTTCTTATCGCTATCCTTTACTACTTTAGTAGTTACAACGCCCTTGTTGTTAACAGCAACCAATGCCTTAGCGTCTCTACCGCTTACTGCAGTACCGTTTATCTCAAGCGTCGTTGCCTTATACTTCACTTTATCCGTGCTCTGAATCGGATTTAAAACTGTCTCTAACTGAATCGTCTGACCTACCCAGATTTCTGCTTCTTTTTCATTCGTTCCTGCTTTAACAACTTTATCAATGCTTGTTAAAGGAGCTTTTACCGTTACTGTATAGGTTACTTTCTTACCGCTGGCAGCCTGTGCAGTAACAGTCGTCTTACCAACTTTGAAAGGAACGATTTTGGCTGATATACTGCCATCATCATTTTTTACAACATTAGTAACCGTAGCAATCTGCGGATTCTTTGACGTCCATGTAATCTGATCTGTTGTATCCGCCGGATCCGGAACTACCGTTACGTCCCAAAATGCGTCTAAATCTGCTGTTGCATTCCTTTCTCTGCCCCAGCCAATCGTTTTCTTTGCGCTGGGTTTTTCGGATCCCTTGTCAACCAGTTTAGTAACCGGTTTTGCTTGTTTAATTACATCGTTGATCTGTAATTTTGCTGTCGCGCCCTTTTCTCCGACCGCCTGTACCCATATTTCATGGTCTTTATTGATCTTATCCAAATCTTTTTTCAGAACAAGAGTACCGTCTTCTTTCAGCGTTAAATAATTTGTCGCTTTACCAACTTTGTTATTCTTGCTCGTATCTACGATATATGCTGTCCATGTAATCGTATCGTTTGCGGTAGCAGATACCTTACCGTCTTTACCATATCTGATAGCTGACAGCTTGTATGTATTCTTTAAGAACAACTCTTCCGGCTTCTCGATCTCAAGACCTGCAGAATATTCTTTTACGAATACCGGAATTCTCTTGGTGTATTCATACTCGCCGTCCTGATTGGTATCCAATCTGGCCTCGATACAAAAAGCGCCGCCGTGTTCACCACGGATTTCAAGCGTATCTCTTGCAATCGCACCCATACCGCCTGCTGTAGCATCATAGTGATACCCGACTTTTGCGGATGTAAGATCCTGACCTTCTCCTGCGAACTGGATCTTTCTGAAAGAAAGAACTCCTTTTAATTTATCGCTGGAAAGGATTTTTCCATTACTTGTATACACCGAAGCCTTTAAGATTTTCTTCTCACCGCCGGCAATTACATTGATTTCATCCTGATCGAATTCTACTCCAAGAACATAATCATCTACAACTAAGTCTTTTGACGGTACTTTAACGTCATCCAAAGTACCTGTGTTGGAAATGGATTTGGTTCCCCACTCTTTGTCCCAAGTAACTTGTACATGTTCACCGTTTCCTAATGTTACCGAATTCGTTCCGGTTTTTGTATGGGAATCCGGTTCCGATTCGTCACTGCTAGTACTATCAGCACTATAAATATGAGATAAGAATCCGTCATTTCCGGCAAAAACCGTTACCGGACTTGTAACGACCATCGCGGCTGCCAATGTACCTGCCATAAATTTAATTATTGGCTTTCTCATTTTAATCTCCTCCTACATGAATATCTAAGATTTTCTCTCCTACCTAGAATACTCTTTTCCATTCCATAATGCAAGCATTTTTTTATAAAATTTACATTCTTTTGTGTGTTATTTTCTTCCACCACACAATATTTGGCCGTTTTTATTTTTCTTGCAGGCCTTTTTCTTCTTTCACGTCTTCCTTTTTTTCCCCTTCCGCATCCAGAAGCCCCAATTCCAGCTTTTTCACACGGAACTGAATGTCTTCCAAAAGTTTTCTGTTTGCCGAAATAATATCCGCCTGCAGCCCCGTTACAAAAGTCTGGAACCCGATAATGATCAGCATTGTCGCGAGAATCAATGACTGGATATGTCCGTTTCCGTTCCCTTTGAAATAGAAGAATAAAAAACGGATTCCGATCCCTCCTCCCATCAGAAGGAGGATCATGCCTATTGTCGTAAAAAACTGCAGCGGTTTATACATAATGACCGCACGGATGATCGTGAGGATCGATTTTTTGATATAACCGAAAATGGAATTCATGAGTTTGGATTTACGCAGTTCCGGATTCGTCCTTACCGGAACGGAGGTGATCGCCATCTTATTCCTTCCTGCCTGTACGATCGTCTCTAACGTGTAAGTGTATTCATTATGTACGTTCATGCGCATGGCCGCTTTTTTACTATATGCCCGAAAGCCGCTGGGCGCGTCAGGAATATCCGTTCTGGATGCGATCCGTACCGCCCGGCTGCCCAAACGCTGCAGCCTCTTTTTCAGCCATGAAAAAGATTCGATATCATCGATCGGCCTTTCTCCGATCACAATATCCGCCTGCTTTTTTAAAATAGGCTGCACCAGCTTCTCTATATCCGCCGCACAATACTGATTATCCGCATCCGTATTTACAATAATGTCCGCGCCGTTTCTGAGCGCAAGGTCTATCCCCGCCAAAAAACCTCTGGCAAGCCCCAGATTTCTCTTAAAATGCACTACATGCTGGACGCCCCACTCCCTTGCTATTTTTTCCGTATCGTCACTGCTGCCGTCGTTTATGATCAAATATTCGATTTCGTCTATTCCGTCAATTTGCTTCGGCAGGTCGTTAAGCGCGATCTCTAACGTTTCCGCCTCATTATAGCATGGTATCTGAATGATCAGTTTCATTCCCCGTATCCTAACCTTTCTTCTTCGCTTTTCTTTCCAGCGCCACAAGCCACTGTAGCTTACTGCCGCTTTCTTCTATAAAAAGAAGCAGCCTGTTTATAAAAAATGTTCCCCTTATCCCCAAAAATTTCAAAGAACCATATAGAAATCTTCTGCGGAACACATTTTTCTTCAGATTTTTTAGAACGTCAAGCTGTTCTTTATATCGGTTATCTGACAAGTATTCTGTCAATGCCTTCCCACACTTTCTTTTTTCCTCTTTGGTTCCCGCATATGCCGCATTTCGATATCCTTCTTCAAAATGCCCGCATAGAGCAATCTTCCCATATTCCCGTAAAATGCTTTTCTCTCTAATCCTTTTTTCCAAACATGCCGCCACATAGTTGTCCAAATTTTTAAATCGCTCTGTAATATCCGGTATACAGCGTTTTTTATGAGACTCGGAAATACTGCTGACCCGCCAGTAATAACCGGTATCGCTGTTTGTTACAAGAGTATCCGTACATACGAGGGATTCCAATACAAACAGCCAGTCATCCTCGAAATTTACAAAGCATTTAAACCTGATGCCGTTTTGCATCAGAAACTTCCTATTATATACACATTTCCAGATCGTCCCATATAAATAATTATTACTCCGTACAAAAGGATACTCATATCCTCTGAACAGGAAAGGATAAAGTACTTGCTCTAAAATTTCTTCCTGCCTATAGCAATTGTCTTCCAGAAACTCGTATCCGCTTTTTTTTCCGTCGATCAGGCGTCCTGTGCTGCACATCCCCATAGGCGCCGTTTCTTTTATCATATGCTCCACTACTTTCCTGTACATAAACGGCTCTACCAGATCGTCCTGATCACAAAAGCAGATATATTCTCCAGCCGCAGATTCCAGCCCTTTATTTCTTGCCGCAGCAATACCTCCGTTTTCCTGTCTGAGGTATCGCAGTCTCTTATCCGAGGCTTCAAGTTTTCGGCACAGGAAAGAACTATCGTCCGTGGAACCGTCGTCTATCAGTAAAAGTTCTATGGGGGGATAGTCCGTATTTAATATATTTTTTACTGTATTTTCTATATGTTCCCCGCCATTATAAACCGGTACTACTACGGTCAGTAAGGGCAGTCCGTAATCTTTGTTCATAAATTCCTAATCCCTTGACGGCTCATACGCCCTCCACCGGTCCATAATCTTTCCTTCCTTATTTACGGCAAGTACCAAGGCGCCCGGTTTTATGATCACACTGCATTTTTCAAGCACCGCTTCACTGTCGGCATATTCTGCGCTCATAATGAAAAAGGCGTCTTCATCAAAAGAAATATGCGCCGTATCCGTGACGGTCAATTTTCTGTCCTGCATCATAAACTGGATTCCTTCCGCCCAGCGGTAATCATAAGTATCCGCCAGATAATACACATTTTCCGTTGTCGCAAGCATACTGACCCAAAGCGAGATCGTGGGCATCGTCACCGCTTGTTTCTCATTTCTTGCCACCACATAGTTATGGATGATCGAACTTGAAAGATAAGTCCACGCCACGATCGGGATCAGCAGCCCCACTGCAAATCTTGCCGCAGCCGCTTTGGGAAATTTGCTGCTCCCTGCTTTTACAATAAGCAAAAAGGATATTCCCAACGGCAGAACATATCCCGATATCTCTTTTACCTTTCCTGCCGGTACCTCCCAGTTCCAAAATACGCGCCCAAACATGACGCTGTGACTGAGTTCAAAGTCCGTCCGTCCTATCTCGTCAAACGCAGTCTGGCACAAAATCCCTGACAGGATATACAATACCACACAAATGCACGCCGTGCGCAGCCATTTTTTGTCTTTTAACAGACTATCCAAACTTATAACCAGCAAAATTCCTATCACATATTCATTATATCTGCCGTTGACCAAATCGTCTACTTTATAAAATCCTTCTTTATAAATAGCGCACACCATAAAAGTCGCCGCACAGGCAAAAAACACGCCGAGCCGCCAAATATTCTCAGGAGCGCTGATGTAAGCCGCCGCTTTCTTTTTCCGGTTTTCCGGATCCGTTTTTTTATCTTTTGGGCACTCCGGTTTATGTTCTTCTACGGCCGCCTGTGTCTGCGTTGTTTCCTCTGCCAAAACACATTGGGAGGTTTTTATTGTTCTCCACAGGGTCTGTATGGAATATACGGCCATCCAGAATCCGTGCTTGATCAGATCTTTCATGCCGAAACAAATAATCAATCCGGTGGCAGCCGCAAGGTAAAACCACTTTCCGACCATGCTGATTCCCAATCTTAACAGACCGTTTACCGTAAAGATCCCTTTGATCTTATACCATTGACCCGAAAAGTCATTCGTCGAAAGCCGTTCCTCGCCGCCGTTTCCTAACATAACGCCGCCTATATCCCCAAAAATCAAAAAGACCACGCCTATAAGCGCAACTCCGCCAACAAACCACAGCGCCAGTCTGGTCCTGCCTTTATCAATCAGATAAAGGCAAAGAAGCAGCGCCACAACCGCCGCCAAAAAAACCGCCGACTTCCTATTTAGTGCAAAGCCCAGCGTCGTCCTAAAATCCGCCGCCTCATTTCCCAGATAAAAATCGTTCTGGAGTTTTCCTTTTATCATAGAATGGACCAGCGTCCATAGATATATCGTTCCAAAAAACGCTGCCGTATGTTTCCACGCCCCCACCTTGAGAAACCTCATAAACAATATGATCAGTATTCCCGCCATCAGAATCGACAACGCCCTTTGATGTACCGTATATATATAAAACGCCGTAAAAGCAAATCCAATGTGATTCTTTACAGAAGGCTTGTCTATACAGCGCATCAGTAGATACAAAAACATCCAGAACAGAAAAGTCAGCGTATTTTCCGTCCATGTTATATGTGCATAGATCACATTGCTAGGATAGATTACGGCAGCAAAGCAAACAATGCCCCTTATGACCGGATGAAACGCATCGAAATATCTTTCGCTAAGTTTGGATGCCAGAAAAAAGCTGCCCACTAACATAAGCGCATTCAAGACTACCGCGGCCTCATACAGCAACCGCCAATCCAGCATAAACAGATGGCCGACACACCGCACCAGTGCCAGCAAAATACCATAACCATAAGAATAATATGCAATATGGCTTGTAAGCGACGACCAATCGATCCCAAGAAAAAATGAGCTTGCAGACCAATATCCAAATTCATCATTAAACAGGATCGGCTGCCCTACCTCTTTCAAGCGGTATGTCCCGCACAAAAAAATGAGCAGGGCAAGGAAACATTGAAAAAGCTGTCCCTTATGGCCGCTCAAAAAGTTTCTCATTTCAACGATCTTTTCAGTATGCTTTGAAGTTATCTTCTTATTGGCGGCAGCCCCGCCTATCTGTTTTTTAGACATATCTCCCTCAATTCTGCACGATTTGGCACATTCCTTAAAATTGTAAGTTATATTTTACAACTTTTTTATAAGATAGTCAAAGCTCCGGCTCATAAACTATGATCTTTATTTCTCGGATTTACACGGATTCAGTTTAAAAATCTATATAGAAAATAAGACTTTGAAATCCCCTACAAAGTCTTATCTTCTCTTCCGCACATTTAACACGATACTATGCCGAATCCCATATAAACAGCCTGATCATTCCCATTCTGACTCCTGTCCGCCTGCTTTAGCAGGCAGACAAATCCGGATAAGAAGTGCCATATTAAAACGAAAGTACCATATCCGATGCATTTTATCTTTTGTATAAAAAATCATTTCTTTCTGCACAGGATATGATACTTTACTTAATGATTATATCATCTAAAGTTTGTCTAAACAAGGCTTTCTGTAAAAATAAATGTAACGATACTAAAATTCAAAATTTCAGCAGCTAAATATAATCCCCATCAAAGGAAAAAACACCAAGTCCCAACGCTCCAAAGAAACCTATTTTATGCCGTATATACCGGTCTATCCGCTTTATGCTTGTTCAAAATACAATGTCCCCTTTCAACCTCGTCAAGAATCAATTCACTGTCAAGGTCTTTCCTTTGGGAATCCCAAATCCTTTACAAAAACGGCTTTTATTTTACATTTTATTCCAAATATGCGTCGCATAAAACGATAAAGTCTGTTTCTGTTATATTAAATTTACTGATACCATATTCGGTTAATCTTTCTCCGCTCTCACTATATATCTCTTTGCATAGCTTCAATTCATAAAGCGTTCTCCAATCTACCGGTTGTTTTATGACATTTCCCGCTAAGTAAAATGTGCTTGTTTCATCCGTATATACTTCTGCAATAATCGCATTATCTTGCGTTATCAAAAATTTTTTATTACTTAAATCTTTTCCATTCTTATCCATTAAAGTAATGGAATATATTACTTCTGTTTCGGTATCCTGCCGATCCGCCTGTTCTGATTTTTCTATTGGATCCGATTCCTGTGCTTGTACCGGCTCCGTCTCAGGGAGCGGCGCCGATTCTGAAGATGTTTCAGTCACAACCGGCGGTTCAGACTCTTTGATATTATTTGATCCGGCACTATTCGATTCAATGCTGGGCTGAGAATCATCTGCCGTATCATCACCGATTGCCGATTCTGTATTCTCTTCTTCACTTTCCCGTTCAGCCTTATTATCAAAACGATCAAGATGATCGAAATGATCGTTTTCTTTCTTGACAACATTTTGTTCGTCCGCTATAGATTCTGTTTCTTCTTTGTTATAATCGTCAGTACTCTCGATAGTATAAGAACTTATTTCTATGTCGCTCCACCACCACAAAAACTTATTTACTGCGCAGACAGTTGTAGTTTCCGTCAAAAAAATGGGATTCCGGTATAGATTCCCTTCCTTAGGATTCGTCCCATCCGTTGAATAATAGACTTTAAACAAACCATTGGTTTCGAAAAAAACCATAACGCCCATTCCGTCATCCTGATAAATCTGTGTTGCATTATCTAACGGGAAAATAAACGGCTCAGGGACATCTACATTTACTAATGTAACAAGTGTCATAAGTGCGGAAAATATCGCCGCTGTGATACTATGTTTACCTTCTTTTTTTACTTTAGCTATTATCAAAAAAACTAATGATGATATTGCAAATAGGATTGGCATGATCAAAGTAAACAGGAACAACATAGGAATGATCCCTCTCTTTCATTAACCATATTTTAGTTATTGCAGCTTAAAATTGACAGCGCTAAATCATTTCCGCATCTATACACTATTTCTCGACATATTTTCTTTCTGTCCGATGCACGTCTGCTCTATCCTTTTCAGGTAAACGGAGGATTTCCTCCAACTCTCTGTAAGTTATCCTCAGCTCTTGCGTCTCTTCGGCGCCAACACAAAAATACTGCAATAATACCGTTTCCAAAATAGGTACGATCGCCCAAACTCTCTTATCTGAACTGCAGATCGTTGTATCCGGCGCGTCCAAAAGTAAAATCGTAAGGAATTTAAATATACTCTTATCCGCGCCTTCCGCCCTCAATGCCTTAGGCAGATTTCTAATCATTTCGTCCAGCCTGACTCTGACTTCATCTTTAACATAAAGTCCTCTCCGCTGCACAATCTCATAAAAAAACCGGATCAATTCCCTGCTTGGGCTATCTTCACTTGATATATATTCAGTCCTCTCCATAAACGGCCGGCTTTTATCCCGTTCCCACATATTCAATCGGTTCAGCCACTTATCCCTGTTTTTCTTCGATTCTGAACCACAATAAGATATCCTCACCCTCTCCCCTTCTTCTCCGTTCCTGAATATCTTATAAATGATTTCCGAATCTGAAAATTCTATTGTAAATACATATTTCATTTTTAATAATTTTGTATACAATTCTTCCGATTTGCGCATACCGCAAAATCCGATTGCATAGTATATGATATCCTGTAAATAAATCGCAGGAATTTCTGTTTTCCTTTTCTCCGAATACCGGATAAACTGGGATATCTGCCCGCAAAGGCTATCCGCGATCTTAACTCCTAACACGCGGGATCTGCTGTTAGGATCCTTATCAATAACATCCGACAGTTCTGTAATTTTTTCCCTCGCAACGTCTAATTGAAGCCAATTAGAGGGAAAATTCACGCTGATGTCACTATAACAATCATTTTCATATTGATTATATCTAAATTCGTTTTTTCTAAAATTATCCCGGAAAATTTCCCTTAATGACGCCCGTTCCACAGCGATCCCGGAATTTAAAACAATACTTTTACTTTTTTGACGTAAATATTGGGTTCTATGAATAAACAATCCATATTCATACTTCTCCATATACTGATTACTAAGAATATCCTTTACATAATCAACCTCCCCTATTTCTCCGTTCTCCAAAAAAGGAACAAAAAATTTAAACTCTTCCTCACTGCTCCGTTGTCTGATCGAATGGGCCGGAATAGCAGTTTGGATTTCCGCATGTTTTTCATTCAAATAGGCGATTTCTATCGGATACTTGATATCCTGCATTACTCTTCCAATATAATCAACAATTTCTTTATTGGAAACCGAATCCTCCAAGTATAGTTTGAGTTCCGTACCTACATTCGCCGCTTTATCCAATTCAATAAAAAAACAGCCGTCATAGTTAGGTATATGCAGTTTAAGTCCCTCTGAGCCGTCTGTATAATATTTCGTCCTGACGTCAATTTCGCGGCAGACCATAAAAGAAGACAAAAACCCAATCCCAAAATTACTAATTGGTTTATAACTAATATTTAAATCCTCATACTCTTCTCCGGAATAAAAACTGCGTCCGATACTGGTAAAATACCTTTCAATTTTGTACCTGTCCATTCCCGTCCCATGGTCTATGATCTTAAAATACCTTTTTCCGCCTTCATCCACTTTTATTTCTATTAAGATTTTTTTAGAAAAATCCTTTGTTTCTTTCGCTTCTCTTACAGATATCGCATCGATGGAATTTTGAATCAGTTCTCTTGCAAAGACCACTTTGGACGAATAAATATTATCTCCCGTCAGTAACGGTATCAATGTGGGAATATATGCTTCGAAATTGTAATTATCCAACGTATTCTTCATGCTGTCCTTGTCAATTCTGGGCAGTAAATAATACATCTTTAATCCTATGACTTTAAAATAATCCTCAAACTTATTCCTATGCAAATCAAATTCCTTGATAAACAAAACCGCCATTTTATGCGCCGTCGCCTCATTACAAAGCAGGTCAACGTACACGCTGCGTCTGTCGGCATCTGATTTCACCACAATGCGCGGAGCCGGCACATTTTCATGGAATTTGTTTTCTTCAATCCTGATATTGACTTTATGCTTGATGTCTACTTTAAAATCGTCCGCATATTTCGTTAATACTAAATATAAATCCGTAAAAAAGAATCCCAGCATAGTAAATGCTAAATAGATCTGCGATTTTTTGTTATCGATCCTGTTTAACAGCTGATCACAAAAAGAAGTTACTTTTTTAAGCTCTTTCTCCACAAACAGCTTATGATAGTCCTCTTTAGAGACAGTAAAAGCCGTTTGGCTCAAATGCATATCATAAAAGTCAGACCATATTTTTGACGCAAATTCATAGGCAGTTTCTTCCTTTCCCACTATTTTGGTATAAGAAATGAGCCTATAATTAATCGCATAAAAAAGAAACAGAATATAATTATAATCCTCTTCAAGATATTTATATATTTCTGTAAATCCTGTTATCGCTTCACTGACCCATGTTATAATCCGGTTACAGCTATCATAAAAACCAAATACTTTCGCAGCCGCTTCTTCATACGCTTCATACTTTTCAGGATCTAATTCATTTAATATTTCCAATAATTTTACCACCCGTCCTCTCAGCTTCTGCGGCGGTACTTGCTTTTTTACTATAGGCGCCAGATTTTCACCGTTATAAACAAATTTACTGTGCCTTAATTTTATTTCGTCTTTCTTCTCATATAAATCTAAAATACCAAAAGTGTGTTCCTCCTTTCTGTCGGTCCCGACCGATCCTCCCGCAAACACGTCAATAATATTTTCCGTAGATTCATAATAATCGTCCATAATAAACGGACGCTCTAATGCAAAATGCTTATGCCCATGCAAAACGACGCTTACATTCATGTACCGGAGCTGCTGTATGAACTCCGTATAGTTTCTGATCAAACTGCTGTCCCCATATTCTTTTGCCACTTCCGGAAATAGGTAAAAGTGATGGTGAAACAATGCCACTATCGTATAATCGTCCAGTTTTTTAACCTTACGCCTTAAAGGAGACACCTGTGCCAGCGGTATGTATCCATAGTCGTCATATTCGCTTGCTACCTCAGACTGCAGCACTTCGATCACCTTGTTTTTATCTATTCCATACTTTTCCAGACTGCTCTCCTGTACATGCTTTTGAAACTTATCAATATAGTTCTCATCGAAAAGATTCCTCTTTTCAATTTCACACGAGTTAAAGCCTACAAAAGCTATTTTGTGTTCCTTATATTCTTTCAGCAAAGAATAATTTTTCTCATCATAAAACGACGGAATGCCGCCATAAAATTTTTCTAAGAAATCATGATATTTACTCCAGCGTCCGACCAAATCATCCGTTCTTATCAAATCATGATTTCCCGGTATAAAAATCACATCCTCTTTTTGGATCTGTTCTTTTTCCTGATTGCTGTTTATTTCCGCAAGTAATGTTTCAAAAAAACCGACTGCGGCAACGATCAGGGAGTCGTTTACTCCCGCCTGACCGTCAAAAATATCCCCCGTAACTACGATGCAATGGATTCTCCCCAATCCGGTTTGATCAATGTCGGACGCTATTTTACAGGCAATGCTCTCCGGCTCTTTATACGTCCTGCCAATATGTATATCTGATAAATGTAGTATCCTAAACATTTCTTTCCTCCTGACGTATTATGATGTGCTATCTGTATTACAATTTGCATATATTATTTTTTTGCCTGAACGCTAAAAAGAGGATTCCCATCAATCCCCTTTTCCTTGGCAATATTAATTATAAATCACGATTTCGTCCAAAATGCAGTCGTTATAAGAACTGGACGCATTATATTCTATCGTTAATAAAGAACAATTACTGATCGGTATGTCTGTTTCACTAAAAGGCGCCGTCGTCTTTGTCAATACCGGCGAGGTATAAACCACCGTATCATCCGCTTTGATCGTCAAGACACCCGTCCGTTCCATATCTGCATTATCCCGAATCGCAATATTGCATTTAAGCAAAGAATATTCTCCATTCAGGTTATATATTATAGAGCATTGTCCACCGTCGAAAATCAACGCATTAGTGTGTACATTTCCGTATGAGTCGGTAACACTATTAAGAGAAACGGTATGTCTGCTATCCAACACCCATTCGTCCGACAAATAGGATTTTTCTTTTATAATTTTCCCTACATACATCCTATCGTCCTGAACGGACAGGTTTGTATCTGATCCGATCAGGCTCTTAATAAATTCTTCCGAATAATATGTCCTGTTATGGATGATTACCGACGAATCTACCGCGTTGATCGGAATGTCTTCTCCTTCTATCGATAATCCTATATTTCTAAACTGCACATCCGGTTTGTCATTTAACTGCTGCTCTAATTCCTGTACTTTGGAATCGGCCTGATTTTCGTATTCCGCTAATCTGCTTTTTGTTTCTTCCAATTCATTAGAATATTCTGTATTTTGGGAAACCAGCAGCTTGTTCTCGGCCGTAAGTTCTTTATACTCATTGATCAGATCGTCGACACTGTTTATCGTCACCGTATTATTATCGCCGTTTACATTGGCTATTTGGGAATTTAATTGATTGATCGTCTCCTGTTCTCCCTGATCTTTCGCCATAGCCGTAGCTGCCACCGTACCCGCAATGCTCAGAACTCCTGTTATGATCGCACCGATCACGGCACCTTTTATGGTAGCGTTCATAAATTGCTTCCTCCTCTTTTGTATTTTCCTGCTTCTTGCTGCAGGATTAGCCTTTAAAAGATTTTCATATCTCGTTTCCTCTAATACAATAGTTTTAATATATATTTTAATTTTACAATAATCTTTAACATTGTTTAATGAAGTTTTTGGAAAAATGTGACATTTCTCCACTTTTCCTGATATTTTCTAAAATACATTGGAAAATACTTTCTGCTTAGATACATCATCAGGATTTGTGAAAAGACCTATCTTCTCACAAACTTGTTATTTTACTGATTTTATGTTATTATGATAACGTTTTTACAATGACACCACAATTTAAAAAATCAGGAGATTTACTATCATGAAACGTTTCGGAATTGTTAGTTATAACATTTATTGTAATTTTACAAACTATGGCTCTGCTTTACAGTCATGGGCTTTATGTCAGGCTGTTGATCGGCTGGGCTGCAAAAATAAAAAATGGCAGGCCGTTCTTATAGACTATTGCCCTGATGTATTACAGGACAAAGACCCCTTGAATCCTTTAAAGCATATGTGGGATACTGACGAGGAATCAAAAATGATGTGTACGCTGAGTCTTCCCGCTATTCGGGAAAACGCGAAAAAATTTAATACTTTTTTTTCCTCCCGATTCTGCAAAACAAAAAAAACGTATACTTCTGCCAATTTTGAAAATATCATTGTTGATGAAAATATTGACGGTTTTATTTGTGGCAGCGATACCATTTTTTGTATCGATGAATTCAAGGGATTTGACGACGGTTACTATGCAAACTATCCTTGTATGAAAAACGGCTATTCTGTCGCCTATGCCGCCAGTTTTGGAGATTCCCATTTTACACCGGAAACCTATGAAATATTAAATCAACGCCTGCAAAATTTTAAGGCAATCGGGCTTCGGGAAAATGCGATGATCTCCTATGTCAAAGCCAATACATCTATTCCTGTGCAAAAAGTACTTGACCCCACATTGCTACTAACCTCTAAAGACTATGATACAATTGCTGCCCCTAACCAAAGTAAAAGACCATATCTACTACTCTATGCCAGACGTTATAACCCGCAAATGTCCGCCTACGCTGAAAGACTGGCTGCTGAAAACAATTGGGAGATTATCGAAATCAGTCTAAGGGCAACAAATGCAGAACATCACCGTATGTTTTATGATGCTGGCGTAGAAGAATTTTTGTCTCTTGTAAAATATTCTCAGTTCATTGTTACTAATTCTTTTCACGGAATGATCTTCAGCATCCAGTACTGCAAGAATTTTTGCATTTTTTCAAGAGAACAATGTGATTCTAAGATAACAGAACTACTTGACTTTTTTGGTCTTTCACAAAGACTAATGGTTACCGGTTTTGAAAAAATGTCTGTCGGCATTGATTATACTGATATTCATGAAAAAATAAATACTGCACGGACGCAATCCCTTGACTTTTTGAAATGCGAACTCGAAATGGATAATGAATAAAGGAGAAAATCTATGGTACCCAATCATTCGATCGGATATTTAAATTCAAAAAATAAAAATGAATGCTATGGATGTGAAGCCTGTGTGCAGATTTGCCATAAAGATGCAATTAGCATGAAAGAAGACTCCGAAGGTTTCCGCTATCCACACATTGATACCAACAAATGCATATCCTGCGGAAAATGCAATATGGTTTGTCCCTATGAACATCCTCCGATTTCCTCAGAACCCCGAATTGCATTTGGCGGATACCATAAAAATCCGGCCATTCAGCAATCAAGTACTTCAGGAGGCGCTTTTTCTGCAATTGTTGACGGATGGTGCGACAAAAATTATGTGATTTTCGGCGCCGCTGCAAAAGGACTGATCGTCTCACATAAATATATTACCGATAAATCCCAAATAAATAGTTTTCGCAAATCCAAGTATTCCCAAAGCAGCATAGGCAATTCCTACGCAAAAGTAAAGACTTTTTTGAAAGAAGGAAAAAAAGTTCTCTTTTCCGGAACTCCGTGTCAAATTGCGGGACTTAAATCTTTTTTGGGAAATACGGACCAAGAACTTTTATTAACAGTGGAAGTCATCTGCGAAGGAGTGCCCAGTCCACACTTCATGCGTAAATATGACTCCTATATGCAGAAAAAATACGGCAGTAAAATTAAAAAATTGGATTACCGCAACAAAGACAAGAGAAAATGGGATTTTCAGGTAATGTCTACCCTGCTCCAAAACGGACGTTATCTAAGAAAAGACCGCTGGTTCAATCCCTTTTGGTCCATTTGGCTTGCACACCTTATGAGTCGCCCCTGTTGTTACGAATGCTCTTTTGCAACGCTTCCCCGCGTTGCCGATATTACTTTGGGCGATCTTTGGGGCGTACACTTATACTGTCCTGAATTATACGGAAAAAATGGGGGGGCATCCTTAGTACTATGCAATACGAAGAAAGGAAAATCGGCAATGGCCGCCGCCAGACAATATTTATCCGGACATAAGCTGGATCTTGCAACAGCTTGCAAATACCAGTCCCCATTAAGAAAATCTATAGACAAAAACCCGCAGCGAAAAGACTTTATGGATGACCTCCTGATACTTCCATACGAAGAACTTTGCAGAAAATGGGCAAAAAAACCTACCTTTCAATTACTTTGGTCCAAATACATTTGGGGCAATCGGCAAAAAGTATTTGTATGGAATATTTTACATTCTAAGGTGAAAAAATAATTTTCCAAGGCTTCGCTTTGGGAAATTATTCCCAAAGCGGCCGGATCCTAATCGTATCTTTTTCATTGTTATACTCTTCAATTACCCGCGCTATGCCTTCTGATACGATTTCATCAATATTGGAACGCTCTTTTTTCATTTCTATCGCATGGACAAATGATACCAATTCATGGCGGATCCCTTCCCCGTCAAGCTGATAAAAATAGCGGCGGTTATTCTCACTATGCTCGAAACGAATTTCGAAATACTCTGTTTTCCACCACGGAGCCGGCACATATATATATCCTTCCGTCCCGGAAATGACCAGATTACCTTCCGCTTTTATCCCTTTTCCGACTTTTAAAGACGCAACTGCATCGGAATAAATAAAATCGATTTTCGTAAAATCATCATAGTGAAATTCTTCATCCCCAATACATGTAATAATCTGTTTGCTCTTATAATCTACGCCAAACATCTGAAAGATCGGCAGCATAGCCGTCGGTCCCCATGCGCAGATACTATTCCATGCACGCGACATCTTTTCCCTGTTATTTTTATCAATCTTCCTGATACTTGTACACGTCGCGTCAACAGACACCACTTTACCAATGATCCCTGTCTTTGCCAACAGCATCATTCTATGATATGCCGTAGAATACGCCGTTTTGATGGACTCCATTAAAATACACTGCTTTTCCCCTGCTAACTGAAAAAGTTCCTTGCATTGGGCGGCGGTCAATGCAACAGGCGACTCACACAGAACATTTTTCCCTCTCTCCAAAGCGTATTTCACACGCTCATAATGGCTTAAAGGACTTGAAACAATATAAACGGCATCTGCATCTTTTATAAGGTCCTCGTATGTTTCATATAAAAACAAATGGTTAAGAAAACTTGCAATATACTGTTTATCTTCCGTATAAATACCCGAAATCTGCATCCCGTTTACATAGGAGCTTTCTCTCACAAATTTTCTTAGTACATCCGCTTCCCCTACCAAGCCAAGACGTATCTTTCTCTTCTCTGTCCGTAAATTACTGCTGGATACGCCTTCTGTCCGCTCAAGGTAGACCACCCGGCAGTACTCGTTAAGATAATCGAATTTTCCAATCCAATCAGAACCAACCGTAAAGATATCTACGTCATATCTCCTGATATCATCTATCTTTTGCCCCTCATATTCTTCTATAATAATCTCGTCAGCCAATCCGGTTTCGCGAATTGCTTCTACACGTTCCATTAACGATTGCTGAACATTAATCTTCCCGCGCGTCTTATCAAAATCATCCGCCGTTACTCCAACGATCAGATAATCCCCCAACTCTTTTGCCCGCTCCAACAGTCTGATATGTCCATAGTGCAGTAAATCGTAAGTTCCATATGTTATTACTTTTATCATAAATGCCACCTATCATATACCCAATGATCAAACCAATCCTTTTCGCTGCAGATCCTTAAGTGCATCCACCAAAATTGAATTATCCTTCTTTGTCAATGCCCCAATATGACCTACCCTGAATACTCTTTGTGCCAGCTCTCCTCCATTTGGACAAATCCATATCCCGTACTCATCCTTGAGCATGGTAAAAATATCATAAGCAGATGCGTTTAATGGATGAAGCGGCGTAACCGCATTAGACATAGATTCCGAAAATATTTCAAAAGGCATCCCTGCTATTTTACTTCTAAAATCTTCCGCTAAATCCGAAATTCTTTGCACTTCGCTGTCTACTCCGCCTAAATCCTCTATTTCCCGCAGTCTGGCATTTAGCTGAAGTAAAATGCCAACCGCCGGTGTAAAAGGGGTCTGCCCCCGCTCTCCATCTTTTAAAGCATCCTTTAAATCAAAATACATACTTTTAACATTCTGGTTATTTATTCGCTCAACGGCATCTGCCGAAAGTACAATAGCCGAAACGCCCGGAGGACATGCCAGCGCCTTCTGCGAACCGGTAATCATCACAGATACATTAAAAGCCTCCATGTCAAAAGGATCCGCCAAAAAAGAGCTGATGGCATCTACTACAAGAAATAACCCATTCCTCCTGCAAAAGTTACTGATCAGATCCATATCATAATGAACCCCGGTAGAGGTTTCGTGAACATTTACTAAAAATCCCGTGTATCCTTTTTGGTCATAGGGTATCAGTTCTGCTTCTGTAAGCGCCTTCCCTTCTTCAAGGCCGATCACGGTATGCGGAATATCATGTATGTTGCAAAGACTTGTAAAACGCTTGCCAAAACTGCCGCCGTTTACAACAAGGACTTTGTCTTTCCTGCTAAACACATTCATTATAACGGCTTCCATTGAAGCTGTTCCCGAACCGGTAATAAATACAACCCTGCTATTTTCCCCTGCTTTAGCAAATTTTTTCATGAGCCGCTCATTTTCAAACATAATCCCTGAAAACTCCGGAGTCCTGAAATACGGAATCTGCATTCCGCCGATTTCCCTGACATTTTCTCCTGACTGCACAGGACCTACAGTAAAATTAATCATATTCTAATCTCCCATTAAAGTCTGAATCATGCTTACGCTTTGCGTAACCACCTGTTTTAACAATGGAAGATTAGTATGAATACTGTTTCAAGTTATCTTTTATCTATCTCCAAAAACGCATCCAAAAAAATTTTCATTGCATTTTTAGATCCTACAGAAACCCGTAAATAATCCTTTAATAATTCATTCCCGTATGAATGCACGAGAACTCTTTTTTCCTTCTCCAAACGATCCGCCACTTCCTGCGCAGGATTATTAGGCTTAACAAATATAAAATTCCCCCTGCAGTCTTTACACCAATAATGATTTTCCGCTAAAACATCCAAAACATACCGCTTGCCTTCTTTTTCAGTCTCTATCAGTTCACTGATCAATTCCGGATGTTCCAATAACCTTTCGGCAAAAAGCATTGCAATAGAATTTACGTCAAACGTAAGTTTTGCATTTTTTACATAATGAATCATTTGCGGATTACTTATAATAACTCCCAAACGACATGCCGCCAAAGACATCAGTTTCGAAAAAGTCCTTAATACAATTACATTTTCTTCCGATACGGCATAATTGATAAAAGTTTTATCATAAAAATAATGATATGCTTCATCCACAACGACTACCGCGCCGACTTCTTTAGCGCGGCCGATCACCTTGGTTAGCTCATCTTCCGAATAAACATTTCCAATTGGATTATTAGGGTTTAAAAGAACAATTATCCGTGTATTTTCACTAATTGCTTCCACTATTTTTTCAATTTTTATAGTCATGTCACGTTCATAAGCAACAGGTATATGTCTCAGACCAAGAATATTGCAATTCACCCCATACATCTCAAAGGAAGGAGACACTGTAACAACTTCTTTTCCGCGTTCCCCAAAGGTTTCCAACACATACCTGATAGCCATATCAGAACCGTTCGTAGCTAAAATATTGTCAGTTGTTATTCTCCCCCCCCCCAAAAAATCTGCATATTTATTGGTAAACCTGTCAGGTTCCGGATATGTTGCTAAAAACTCAGGCGTAATTTCAGCCAAAACCGATTTCACAAATTTTTCCGGCAATCCTTCCGGATTTTCGTTCATATCAAAACGGTAATAGTTATACCTGTTCTGTTTCGGAAAAACACGGATCGTATTTTTAATACATTCATCTACATAAAAACTCATTTATCTAATATCCTCCTACATTTTTTAACTTTCCCATAAGTCATTATAGATATTTCAGATATTCTGCCTTATTAGCCTCTACGCGTTCAATTGCCTTTAAAATATACTCGGCGCCTATTTGACCGCTTTTTCCAATATTATACATTTCCTGTTCCCGCACTTCCATAATTTTTTCCTTATAAGATGCAGATGTCTCGATCAGTTCCTGAACAATTCCATTCACTTTTTCCATTTCACTTACATCTAAATCCATTCCAACAAGTTTTCTTGCGGCAAGGTCTAAAGGTTCTACCTGTATCTTTTCCCATTCCGGATTCGTCACTTTCATAGGTGTGTTAATAAACAAAGTCGGTTTCAATGTGGCAAACGAATATTCAAATGCAATACTTGACCAATCCGTTATAAGCAAATCCGCCCGAAAAACGGTTGCGTTAGAAGAAAAATCTGTCTGCAGTATAACATTCGTATAGGAAGAATACTTTTCCTTCAGCATAATGATCTTATCCATATCATAACGCAGATACTGCGGATGGGGCCGCAAAATAACACGATACCCTGTTTTTACCAGTTCATCCAGTAACGGCTCTATGCATATGTCCAAAATGTTATCTTCCTGCCAGGATGGCGCTATCAATATAGTTTTAACATCCTCATGTCTCTTATCCATCTTTTCATAGTCCCTTATCATGTTATCCAAAACACTGGATCCCCATTGGACAATTGTCTTTTCTTTTGCATTATGCAGCTTTTCAATTTCCTGAACTTCCCTCAAGGTTCGGGGTCCCGGCGCCAGATAAGTGTCAAAATAATCCAACGCCCCTGTCCGTAAAGTCATATTAGAACTGTTTACACCATGCGGACAGTATATATATTCAATGTCCTTTCTTACCAAAGACCTTTTAATATGGTACTTTTCCAAATCCGGTGTCGTCATCACTACAACATCCGCGTCCATTTTCATCATAAAAGAAATAATCCTTTTATTTCCAATATAATAAGTCCTAAATCTCTCGTTCGTCATTTCAAAAACGCTGTCTTTCGGATCATTTGTTACATAATCGATGATTACGTCCGAATGTTCCAGCAAATACTCAATAATATTTTGGAAATACTTATAAAATCCATTTTTTTCAGAATAGAACACCAACTGCTTATTAAATAATTTATAAAAATCCCTATAATCCTGCTTTTCTTTATCCCTGTACGGATCTTTCTCAAACAATTTCCTGTTTGCCTTAGAACGCCTTGATACTTTCTCCAGTGCGATCTTACTTTCTTCCAGTTTGTCGTAATCAATATACTTCTTCGGACTGATAACCGCATTCAAAAAGAATAACTGCAAAATTGCCAAAAGATTACCAGCCATCCAGTAAATACCGACTCCTGCCGGTACGAAAAATCCCAGATACAATGACAGTCCCACAGATAAAAGCATTGTAAACAATTTATTTACTTTTCCCTGTTCCGATTGAAGGACATTGATTTTATCCTGTACCATGCAAAGCAGCCATGCGCAAAAAGCCGCTAACAACGGAACTGCTATCAGTATCCCGCCTACCTTACCGGGAACATCCGCAAGATTGATTCCGGCAAAATTCATTTGAAAAGACTGCACCTCATTCATCAGGTCCGTCCCCAAAACAGCCCCCAGTTCTTCAAAATAGGTATTCTTTTTAATGCAGTCTACAATAGCGATCTGAATGGAACCAATCTCCGGACTCATGCCTGACAGCCCTGAAAATTTTGTGATCACTGTTGATAAAACATCTGACGGAACACGAAAAATATGTCTTAACGGTTTATAAATCGCATCAATTACCCCCATCAGCAATATAAGCTGAATCATCATGGGAACCAGTCCCAGCATAGGATGATAATTATATTTTTTATATAATCCCAATTGTTCTTCGCTGATTCTGTCCTTATCACCATAATTATTAGCCTTAATGAAATTTAACTCAGGCTGCATTTTCACCATTTTAATTGAATTTTTATGCACCATAATAGAAATTGGCAATAAGATAATTTTGGTAAAAAATGTGAAAATAATAATTGCAATTCCATAGTTTTTACTGATCCGATAACAGAATGCCATTAAAAATCCCAATATATTTCCCAATGTTCCTACAATAGCGTCCACATTTGTTCCTCCTGTGTTTGAAATAATCTAAAATAAATTATAAAAGAATGGATTATATCCATTCTTTTATATAGAGACTGATTGAATATCTATTTTTCCGTTTTACCTGACTTATCAATCTGATTTTGTTGATTCTTTTTTGCTATCCTTCCATAATACCATTTACGCCATGCAGCTTTAATCTTATGCCTAAAAATGGTAACCGCCGCTCCGATAGCAACCAATACACCCGCAACAGCCTGAATAACATATGTAACTGTTGAAGGATCAATATATGCATCTGCTTTTAAAGAAAATATTGCAAAAAAACAACTAAAAAAATAAACAAATTTAATCGACCTGCAAACTGCTTTTTTCATCATTTTATTTTCCTTTCTGCTAAGAAATTTTATGACCGTTCTATCCCCTGATTTTTAAAAATACATTTTTTAGTAAACCTATAAGCTAAACCCAAAAGTATTATAAGACCAAAAAGATAAAACGTCAACCAGTGTTTTCCCAGCAAAACACAATATCCTTACCAGGGCGTTGCCATTAGGACATTATCAGGACCCGCTTTCATCTTTTCCAAAAGTTCATCCTTATCTTTAACATAACTGTATTCATAGTAAACGTTGAACGAAGAATTTGTCACTGCCGGATAGTTTTCATCATTTCCACGCATGTACACCGTCCGGGCACGCTCATCGCCCTCTTTCCAATCAAAAATAGAAGTACCGTATTCGCTGTAATCTTCTCCAATCAATGATAAAATAGTTGCCTGAAAATCCCCCAACGAAACCGGTGCAGAATTAACTTTCATCTGTTCCTGCGTTTCTCCCGCTTTTTTCACGAATAGAATCGGCTGTGGATCATTTCCATACCAAGAACCGTGATCAGCAGTAATTATGACCGTTGCATCATCATATACCCCAAGTTCTTTTAACTGTGACAAATATTCTTCACATATGACTATTAATCCACGTATCGTTTCCTCTATTGTTGCTTCTTCGACAAAATTGGCATTTTCATCATTCGTATAAGGTTGATGCGTTCCAAACAAATGTTGGATAATGAATGCATTTTGAAGTTTTGAATTAACCGTCAATTTTTTTTCATTTAATGCCTCATAAAACTTAGCGTTATCGCCAATTATGCTTTCACCCTCTTTTAATGTAACAATATCATTGAACTGATGCGTCAAAATCTCAAAATAAGGTTTCATAATATATGGAAAATATTTATATATTGACATTTTCCCCATGGATTCCAACATTTTTCTTTTATCTATAATAACGTCTGCCGGTTTAACATTGTTAAATTTTTTATATAAATTATCAATATCTCCGTAAGTATAAATAACTGAACTTGAAGAATATAAACTGCATGTATATTGATTATTCCCTAAAATATCATAAAATTTATTAGCCTTGTCAGACTGCCAGCTATCATTAAGCCATTGGATAGAGTTTGAGTCGAAATCAAAATCGTTTCCTGTCAGCATATGAGTCATAGACGGAAATGTACAATAATAACGACAGTCTGCGTTATTATAAAAAGTAAAATCCGATAGCCCATCTAACATATCCGGATAAACCTTTAATGCATTTTCAAGCTGCGTATTACCCAAAGTGTCCAAAACCAATACAATAATATTATGATCCGCTGCGACTTCAAACTGTCCCTCTCCCGACATTCTCAAGTTACTTGTATCCTCCGTCCGCGTTACTGAGGAAATAAGTAAAAACACAACAGCTACTAATTGAATGACACTTAAAAAGGATGCTATCCCCATAGCGCATGCTGACCACTTCTTTTTCAGCGCTATGCTTAATATTATCGTAAGCAGTATAATTATACCCCAAATTACAATATTTAAATAGGAAAAAGATTTTAATGATTCCCAATCCATCCCGCTTCCATCTATTTCACTTAATTTTATATTCATAAACATATTTTGAATATAAGATGCCACACCGATCCCTAAAATAACAGCACATATTTTCTCATTAATTTTATCTTTAAATAACGCAAATATCAGACTGCTAAAAAGCCAAACGGCAACAGAGATTCCCAAAAAAAGCCAAATAAAATCCGTAAGTCCAAAAGAAAAATCTTTTTCGTTTCCGCAGTATATCTCTAAGGGTCCTAAAATGCCATAGGATACGACCGGGAACAGACAAACAATTCCTGTTCTTTTTAAACGTTGTATATAACTCATATCATTATCCATTTCCTTTCACTGATTAATATTATAAAAATTCCATTTTCTGAAATGGCAAAGTAAAAATGCCACCAGCAACCATTAATTATATACTATCTATCCCTAAAAATCAATCTGCTTTTGTACATAACCAGCGGCTGAACCAGCGGCTTTGCCTTCATTAAAAATGAAATTTTTTATTAAATATATATCCGATTCCCAATGATATACTTACGAAAATCAAGCAGCCTAACACATAGTATCCTTTAGTATTAAAATACTGTACCAAAGGTGTCTGTAATAAATTCTGAAGAATAGGGAAATGCAATAAATAAATTCCATATTCATTTTTGCCAATCGTATATAAAATTCCCCTCTTTTCCATTTCTTTTATTTTTCCAATGATGACCACTGTTATTGCAAAAAATACTGCCAGAAGACTGTGCCATGTATAACCTAACGGGTTAGCTACATAAACGCCTTTCCTAAATCCAATACTTCCCCAAAGCATCACGAATCCCATAGTTACTATAATGTACAGCGTTCCCTTTCCTATCGACAGAATCTTTTTACTTTCGCATACTATTGCCGCGGCATACATACCTAAAACAAAATTATCCAAAGCCGTAGGCAACTGTCTGCCGTATATAAAATATTGTGTCCCTGACAATCCAAAAGCGGGCATAAGATATTTATAAACAATAAATTTTATGGCAATCGTTAGGAATATACATATTAAAACCGTAATGTTCTTGTTTTTCTTTAAGCATTTATATAAAAATAATGCTATTAGATAAAATTGAAAAATAATTCCCATCGTCCACAGCGCGCCATTAATACTTCCCGAAAACCTGCCCGACAGATTATGCATGAACAAAATATGCATTACAATATCCGGCAAACCGCTTTTCGAAAAATAAGCGCCTCCTCCCGGAGTTAAAGCAATAATCAGAAAAATAGAGAAATAATACATCGGCGCAATTTTTTTAATTCTTGATTTAATAAAGGTTCCCCAGTTTATCCTCCCTTTTTCCTTTTCAAGCAGGCAATAAATACCGAAACCACTTAAAACAAAAAATAACGTAACGCCAAACTCCCCGCCTAAAAAGACAAACATACGAAATCCGTATAAGTTAATTGGAGGACTCCCTGACAATACCCAATAATGGTACACCATCACAAGCAGCAATGCCACACCTTTGCAATACTCAATATTTTTAAATCTCTTTACCATTCTACTCTTTCCTGTTTCCCTCTATATTGACACTACTCATCAAAAGCCGATCTTTTGGATTTTCCTCCAATGCTTCCCTTGGCTTTTCTTAAAAAGATATACCAGTTAGGATGTTTATTTTGTAAATAACGCTTGAATTTAAAAAAGCTGTCTGCTGGTTCTACTATATCGTTACTTTTGATCACATAGGATCCAGCAGGCGTTTCCTGTACTTTTTGTATGCTCCCGTATCCGTTGTAAATCAACTCATAATCAGGTAACGGATAAGTACAACTCTTATTCCATAATGTTTCATACATGGATAAATATTTACCTGACATCTGATCCACATCCGGAAACTGTATTTGAATAATCTCTTTTTTATATTGCTCCAACTGAGAGCTATTTCTTAACACATTATTTATTATTTTTAAAAAATCTTCTTTTGCATGATCGACGGAAATCGTCCAACCACACTTTATTTCATTCACACGTCTCCCCAAAGCGCCGATATCCGTTGCGATCACCGGAACCCGGTTTAAAACTGCTTCCGTAAGTGTATAAGAATATGTCTCCGGCCAAACCGATAAAATTCCTACAATATCTATTTCATGCACTTTCAACAGCGCCGGTAAATCTTCCGGCACATATTCTCCTGTTTTAACCAAATTATCCTGCTTTTGAACAGCCAGTCTTTTCACTCCGATTGCTCCAAAAATATACCAATTGACATCCTCTTTTAAAGCATCAATAATCTTGCTGACCAACACGCCCCCTTTAGCTTTATTCAGCCCTCCAATAAACGCTATATTTAACTTTTTCTGAGCCTTAGGAAGTTTGGGCGTCTCAAAAGTTTCAATGGCATATATCAGTTTCCCTTCGTCTTCCAATGCAACCCTTACTTTTAAGCTCCCGTCATCTAACATTCTTTGTGGTATTACACAATAATATCCTACTTCACACTTTGCATACTCTCCAATTACATCCGGCCTTTTTTCCCTTGCTGCCGGAACCAGTTCTTCCATACCGCTTTCATTACATATCTGTAAATATATTTTTTCGCCTGTATTCCCCTGTTTTTCTTTTAAATAGGCCCATCCGGTTATCTTGTATGTACCTCCTTCCCTTTCCACTTTGTCGTACATATTGATAACTTCATTCGAACATTCAATCTTACGTTCTAATTCTTTAACAGGATCATATCCATGCTCTATTACACAAAGTTTGTCTTTTATAAAAGGATAATAGGAGGATAAAATGTCTAATGCACTTTCATCCGGAACAATCACTTTTTTACAAATAGTTAATGCTTCCGTACATTTTTCTCTCCATATCCTTATATAATTAATCTGATCCGTAATCCCTAGTTGGGTTTTCAAACACTCTCTACAAGTAGTATCCGTATCTTTTCCAATACAGACTTCCGTATCCTCATTCAGCATTTTTACCGTCGGACATATAAAATAAAAATCATGTGCCGTAAAAACAACAGGGATTCCACACTCCTTTGCAACATAAAAAATATCAAAAGAAGCGTTAATAACATGGTGGACATGAATCAAATCTATACGAAATACAGACAATATATTTCTCCATAGCCTGTCCATCTCTTTATTCTTAAACTCATATATAGAATTTCTTTTGCCAATCAAAAAATGAAATTCCTTTTCTTCCTTTCCATAGTAAACCGTAAGATTAAGATATATCCCATTTCTTGCTGCTACAAACACATTATACTTCTTTCTTAATCCCGACATCAAATCCCTGACATGAAGCTGCGTTCCGCCAAGATTATCCGTTGCGCCCTTTCTAAAGTCTGACTGAACCACATAAAGGATATTCTTTCTTCCATTCTCCAAATCAAAATAAATCCCGACATTCTCCCCTACAAAACCATTAGGATTATCCCGTACATGCACGTCATTGCTATGCATCTGTTCAGGATAACGTTCCCTTAAAATTTTATCATGCTGCAAAATATACTTTTCTTTTTCTTTTGAAACAAAAGATTTTGTGCCACTATGATAAATATAAGTATTATCGCACATTACATGGTGATAACCTGCCTGTTCCGCCCTATTGCAAAAATCATTCTCTTCCCCATAACCGCGCCCAAAAGTCTCCGCATCAAAATAACCGATACAGTCGATCACTTCTCTTTTTACAAACATACAAAAACCGTGTGCCGTTGTAATTCTTGGGTATTTTTTCATGCTGCACCGCTCTACGATTTCACCTGCACGCTCTATACTGATGGTTTCAGGCAGCACGTTTTCTTCACAGAACTTTGGAACTGAACATAATGTTGCATTATTGGATAATGGTGTAACCGTTCCGATAGAGTCATCACTGTATGCACATTCAACTATTTTTTCTATCCATCCTTTTGTAACTACAGTATCTGAATTTAACAATAGTACATCATTTACGGAAGACTGCTGCATTCCAATATTAATATTATTAGAGAACCCTTTATTGCTTTCATTATGGACTACGATCACATTTTTCTTTTTCTGCCGGTCTAAATACGGCGCTATCCTTTCGTCAGGACTATTGTCATTGATTAATATCAGCCTGTTTTTTTCTAAATCCGTATTTTTATATATACTTTCTAAACATATAAGCAATTCTTCATAAGCATTATAAATCGGAATAATAATATCCACACTTTTTACATTATCCGCGTTTTTAAAATCTTCCATTATTATTTTCCCCCATACTATCATCCAATCGGATATCGTTTAATTTTATCTCATTTCTGCGCAGCTTTTCAACACAAGACAATAATCAAAATTTTCTGATTTTCAATCATTGCCTCTTATTTATATACTTATCACCCTCACTGTTATCCATACCAAAATCTATAATATATTATGCTGCAAGTATATATAAAAGCCATTATATAAAATATGAAACCCAGAATCCTATACATCTTTTCCTTTGCTTCCAGCAATTTAGGCATTGGCAGTAAAGCTAAAAGCAATATCGGAATGTAATATCTCCCCTGTCCTCCCCCAATATATGGTATCTGATATAGCGTATCATGCCAATCCAGCCGGACATTAATAGCTTCTGTTCCGTAAAAAAGCATTTTAGCAGTATGCGACACCATTGATAATGTGATAAGATACATATCTGCCATCCAGGTCAGACACATTATGACCCTGTCTCTTCCGCTCCAAACGCCCTGCTTTAAGGATACGGATTCGTTAAAATCTTTTGTTTCTTTTTTAACGTTAGTTAGTGTCTGCTGATTAAGCAAATATTTGCAACTTCCAACTCTTACATCTGCTCCA